>Ga0308164_10000877_pt1 | contig 40396 bp, 38 predicted proteins | sample PhyTR2_FD_201031 | JGI IMG/M metagenome (GOLD analysis project Ga0308164, IMG submission 201031) | Phyllosphere microbial communities from UC Gill Tract Community Farm, Albany, California, United States - DLSLT.R2 | ecosystem: Host-associated > Plants > Phyllosphere > Unclassified | place: USA...
TAGGATGCTGCTCAACGGAACCGTATTCGAGCAGGTCAGCTTCAACCCGCTTCAACAGTTCCATGCCCAGCTCCTGGTGGGCCATCTCACGACCGCGGAATCTCAACGATACCTTGGCCCTGTCCCCGTCACTCAGGAAACGTACCAGGTTGCGTAGTTTTACCTGGTAATCCCCTTCCTCCGTCCCTGGACGAAACTTGATTTCTTTAACCTGGATCTGCTTCTGATTCTTCTTGGCGGCAGCAACCTGCTTCTTCTTCTCGAAGATCGATTTGCCGTAGTCCATCAGTTTGCAAACAGGGGGTACTGCATCGGCGGAGATTTCCACCAGATCCAGTTTGGCCTCTTCAGCCTTAAGAAGCGCGTCTTCAATTGACACAATCCCAAGCTGCTCACCCTCAGCTCCAATTAACCGAACCTCGCGTGCCGAGATATTCTCGTTGATCGGGGCTTTCGGTGCAGCTCGTTTATCTTGTCTCATTTCACGCTTAATAGTAATTACTCCGAATCTTGGCGACCACGCCGGGAAACCGCTTGTGCGAGGAACTCGGTGAACTGGGCGACGGGCATGGAGCCCAAGTCTGCGCCTTCACGGGTACGCACAGCGACAGTTTGCGTTTCAACCTCCCGATCTCCGATTACGAGGAGATACGGAACCTTGAGCAAAGTATGCTCGCGGATTTTAAAGCCGATTTTTTCATTTCTCAAGTCGGACTTGGCACGAAAGCCGCTTTCCGTCAGATTTTTTTCGACGGCGAGGGCAAAATCGGCTTGCTTATCAGTGATATTCATCACCACAGCCTGCGTCGGTGCCAGCCAAGCTGGGAATGCACCTTCGTAGTGCTCGATCAGAATGCCGACGAAACGCTCGAAGGAACCGAGGATTGCGCGGTGCAGCATGACCGGATGCTTGCGGCTGTTGTCTTCGGACACGTATTCGGCGTCCAGACGGATCGGCAAGTTGAAATCGAGCTGCAGTGTACCGCACTGCCACACCCGACCGAGACAATCCTTCAGCGAGAATTCGATTTTCGGGCCGTAGAAGGCGCCCTCGCCCGGCTGCAGATCATACTCCAGGCCCGCATGGTCCAGCGCAGCGGCCAATGCGGCCTCGGCACGGTCCCACAGCTCGTCGGAACCGACGCGCTTTTCCGGACGAGTGGACAGCTTGAGCTGGATTTCTTTGAAGCCGAAATCGGAGTACACGTCCATGGTCAGCTTGATGAACGCCGCCGATTCGGACTGCATCTGCTCTTCGGTGCAGAAAATATGGGCATCGTCCTGCACGAAGCCACGCACGCGCATGATGCCGTGCAGCGCACCCGAAGGCTCGTTGCGGTGGCAGGCGCCGAACTCGGCCAGGCGCAATGGCAACTCGCGGTAGCTTTTCAGGCCCTGATTGAACACCTGCACGTGGCACGGGCAGTTCATCGGCTTGATGGCGTAGTCGCGGTTCTCGGATTGCGTGGTGAACATGTTCTCGGCGTAGTTGGCCCAGTGCCCGGAGCGCTCCCACAGGCTACGATCGACCACTTGCGGGGTCTTGATCTCGAGGTAGCCGTTGTCACGCTGCACCTTGCGCATGTACTGCTCGAGTACCTGGTACAGGGTCCAGCCGTTCGGGTGCCAGAACACCATGCCCGGCGCTTCTTCCTGGAGGTGGAAGAGGTTCAGGCGCTTGCCGATCTTGCGGTGGTCGCGTTTCTCGGCTTCTTCGATGCGCTGCACGTAGGCGGCCAGCTGCTTCTTGTCGGCCCAGGCAGTGCCGTAGACGCGCTGCAGCTGCTCGTTCTTGGCGTCGCCGCGCCAGTAGGCTCCGGACAGCTTGGTGAGCTTGAAGGATTTCAGGAAACGGGTGTTCGGCACGTGCGGGCCGCGGCACATGTCGACGTACTCTTCGTGGTAGTACAGGCCCATGTTCTGCTCGTCGGGCATGTCTTCGACCAGGCGCAGCTTGTACTCTTCGCCGCGGGCCTGGAACACCTCGATGACCTCGGCGCGCGGGGTGACCTTCTTGATCACGTCGTAGTCGTGGTCGATCAGCTCGCGCATGCGGGCTTCGATCGCGGCCATGTCGTCCGGAGTGAAAGGACGCTCATAGGCGATGTCGTAATAGAAGCCTTCTTCGATGACCGGGCCGATGACCATTTTCGCGGTCGGGTAAAGCTGCTTGACCGCATGGCCAACCAGGTGGGCGCAAGAGTGGCGAATGATCTCCAGCCCCTCCTGGTCCTTCGGCGTGATGATCTGCAGGCTGGCGTCGCCGGTGATCAGGTCGCAGGCGTCGACCAGCTTGCCGTCGACCTTGCCGGCCACGGTAGCCTTGGCCAGGCCGGCACCGATGGAAGCGGCTACGTCGGCAACGGACACAGCGTGATCGAAAGAGCGTTGACTGCCGTCGGGAAGAGTAATGGTGGGCATGGCGCCTCCTCTCCTAGTGGTGACCCCTACCAAAGGTCACGTGGGTTGGGATGAGCCAGTACAAGATCCGAGCCGGGCCTTTCTAGCGGCGGACGCCTGCCTCACAGTGGCAGTTGTCGCCAGGCCCAACAGAAGCACGAACCAGAGTGACTGGATAAAGCAAACAGGGTTGGCCCGCTGCGCACAGGCGCCTCATGGGCAGGCCAGAGCGGCGCGGGGTGGCCATGCTAGCACAGTTGGTGCGCCAAATTGCGCGACCATCTTGTTACCAGGCGCCACAACAGTGCAAAAAGCCGCCGTGCAGTGAACTTGCACCGTGCCGCCTGGTTCAGATGTGCTGAGCCACCCGCACCTCTTTACCCGATAACAAGGAGCTACCGCATGCGTCTTCAGTCTCTGTTCGCCCTCGCCGCCTTCACCGCCATCCTGCCGTTCGCCAGCGCCCAGGCCGGCACTTGGCCGGCTGGCACCAAAGACACCTTCCTGCAGCAGTGCCAGGAGACCGCTGGCAAGCAGGTCAGCGCGGCTATCGCCAAGCAGCACTGCACCTGCAGTGCCGACGCCCTGAGCAAGAAGTTGAGCGATGCCGATATCAAGGCCCTGACCGGCACCACCGCCCCCAGTGAAGAACTTCAGGGTCGGATGATGGCTGCCGTGAGCACCTGCCAGGTGCAGAAATAACCGCCGCCGGGCGCGAAAAAGCGCTTTTTTGCGCCCGGCTCGGGAAAAAAAACCGGCGGTGACGATTTTTTCAAAGAATTTTGAGTATTTTTTTTCATCGCCATTTCAGCGCCAACCCCCTGTAAAATAAGGGCTTGCGGCACACCCGGCGGCTCGTTCAAGTGCTTCTTCTGCGCAAATGCTGCATTCAGTGAGCTATGCGAGCGAACATTTAGACTATGATATCTCCCGTGTGCCCAGTTGGCCTGAGCAGCACAGCACTACTGAATATTATGTTTCTTGGAGATTCACCATGTCTAATCGCCAGACCGGCACCGTAAAATGGTTCAACGATGAGAAAGGCTTCGGCTTCATCACTCCTCAAGGTGGCGGTGACGACCTGTTCGTCCATTTCAAAGCTATCGAATCCGACGGCTTTAAAAGCCTGAAAGAAGGTCAGACTGTTTCCTTCGTGGCCGAAAAAGGTCAGAAAGGCATGCAGGCTGCCCAGGTTCGCGGCGAGTAATCTCCTCGAAACTGAAAAAACCCGTCTTCGGACGGGTTTTTTTATGCCTGGCGTTTAGTGCCGCTGAACGTCAGCCGCAGTTGACGCGGCTGACCGTGCCCTGCGCATCGACGTTGAGGTTCAGGCGTTCGGAGCGGTATTCCAGGGTCATGATGTCGCCTGGGCGTAGCACCCGCGCGGTTTGCGCACCGGAGCGTTGCTGGGCCTGCTGCAGCAAGGCGGCGCTGACGGGCTGGCCGACGGCGAACTTGGCCAGGTCGGAATCGCAACGGCCATCGCTGGTGACTGCAGCAGCGGGCGTGGCGGCAGCCTTTTCAGGCGCGACGGCCTTGTCGGGTGCAGAGGTCGAGCAGCCGGCCAGAGCCAGGACCGCGAGCAGGGAAAGGGATGTAATGCGCTTGCAGGGCATGAAGCCTCCTTGAGTATGGTTCGCACCCTCTGCGACAACGCCAGGGTCGTCAGGTTGCAAAAGGCCATAATTTTGCCCGAGTTACTCGCGGGTGGAGGCCATGCAATCGTGTCAAGATATGTACCCCCACCCTCAGTAGATGTCGATGTAGTCCTGCCCGGGGTTTTCCCAGTGGTAGCGCAAGGCATTGAAGACCTGCTGCACCCATGCCTCATCGGCCGCCGCCTGGGGCCCCACGTACCCAGAGCCCGCAGCCCAGGTCTCGAAGCGAAACCGCAGCCCTTCCAACTGCATGCCGCCAATCACCCCCGTGGACAGCCAGGCGATGCCCTGATCGCTGACGCGCAACTGGTTGTGCACCCCCGGCTGCCCCGTGGCCAGCAATTGGCGAACCGCCGCCTCGGTGAATTGCGCGGGGTTGTGAAGATCGATCTGCACGGTGCTTTCCTGTCTTTCATCCAGCCGCCAGTTTGGCATGTCGTCGGCCCAATGCCCACGCACAGGTGCGAAACGGCGTGCAAAATGGTTTACTGCACACACCGGCATGGCGCACCCAGAAGGCCTCCGGCAAGCGCCCCGAGGCTGAGGCCGGTGGGGTATCGCCACGCACTGGAACTGCGAGAGCCCCATGTCCAACGTAACCATACATTCCCGCATCGACGCGACATGGCCCCAGGGGCAATCCTTCTACAGCCCCAACAATCCCGAAGAGCTGGCAATCATCGGCATCGACCTGCTGATTCGCGAACTGGGCATCGAGGCCGCGCGCAAATTCGTCGGCCAGCACTTCGAGCGCTATCAGACCCCACCGCCACCCGTTCAGGCCGAGACCGGCAGCGAAGCCCTGCACGCCGGCTGAGGCGTGCACTATTTCAAACGCGCCAGGCGCTCGGTCAGCAAGTCGAAGAAGCCCCGGGCGTCGCCTTCGTTGAGCCAATGCACATTCGCCGCATTGCCCAAGCTGCCATACCAGTCGGCCAGGCTCAGGCCGAAGGTCGGGCCGGGGCGGCTATCCACCAGCAGATGCACGTCCCGCCCGCTGAACAGCTGCGGTTGCAGCAGGTAGGCGACCACGCAGGCGTCGTGCACCGGCCCGCCGGGCAAACCGTAATGCAGGATGTCCTGCTGCACGTAGCTGTCGAGAATCGCCCGCACCCACTCCCCCGTCGCATTGCCCAGGGCCGATAGCGCCGCCAACCGCGCCTCACTGGTGAGGACCTTGTGGGTGACGTCCAGCGGCACGTAGGTCAGGCGTACGCCGCTGGCCAGCACCGCTTCGGCGGCGTGGGGGTCGGCGAACAGGTTGAACTCCGCAGCGGGGGTGATATTGCCGCCATTGAAGTGGGCACCGCCCATCACCACCACCTCCTTGAGCCCGCGAACGATGTCCGGCGCCTGCTGCAACGCCAGCGCCAGGTTGGTCTGCGGGCCGATCATGGCCAGGGTGATGCTGTGCGCCGGCACCTCGCGCAGGGTGCGCACCAAGTAGTCGACGGCATGTTCCGCCTCCACACCCTTGCGCGGCAACTGCAAGGGCACGCCCGGCAAGCCATCGACGCCGTGCACGTGCTCGGCATGAATCGGGCTGCGCTGCAGCGGTGCGGCGGCACCGGCGTACACCGGCACCTCCTCGCGCCCGGCCCACTCGCGGGCGATGCAGGCGTTGCGCGAAGTCTTGTCGAGGCTGACGTTGCCAGCGACCGTGGTGATTGCCCGCAAGTGAATCTCCTGCGGCGAGGCCATGGCCAGCAACAGGGCGACCACGTCGTCTGCGCCCGGGTCGGTATCGATGATCAGGTCCACGCTCATGCTATCCCCCAGTAAATGCCTAGGCCGTTGTCTTGCTTGAGAATTTTTTCCCGCGCCGTGCAGCAAAAAGCTGATTTCGCTGTCACACGCGCGCCCCAGCCAACAGCCTGTTGCGAAAAAACCTACATTGAAATACTGTATGTTCATACAGCAAGATAAGGAAATGCTTCGTGGCGACATCCTCCGCAGCTCCAGCCCTCAGCTCTTACCAACTGATGGGCACCCGCGTGCAGAAAATCATCAACGGCCAGCAGGCCCAGAAAACCCGCAGCGCGCTGATCTTCAAGCTACCCGATGAAAGCGATAACGACTGGGGCCAATTGCTGGAAGAAATCGCCGAAAACGACAACGTTACCCTCGCCCACCGGGATGACGGCGGCGTGCAGTTGTTCTGGACAGTGCCCAAGGAAGATTGAGCGGATGAGAGTGCGTGGTTTTACCCTGTTATGCCTGCTGTTCAGCCTCACCGCCCATGCCGAAGCGCCGAAGACCTTCAGCGAAGCCAAGAAGGTCGCCTGGCAACTGTACGCGCCACAGTCCACCGAATTCTACTGTGGCTGCAAATACACCGGCAACCGCGTGGACCTCAAAGCCTGTGGCTACGTGCCGCGCAAGAACGCCACGCGCGCCGCACGCATCGAATGGGAACACATAGTGCCGGCCTGGCAGATCGGCCATCAGCGCCAGTGCTGGCAAAAAGGCGGGCGCAAGAACTGCACCGCCCACGACCCCATCTACCAGCGCGCCGAAGCCGACCTGCACAACCTGGTGCCAAGCATTGGCGAGGTCAATGGCGACCGCAACAACTTCAGCTTCGGTTGGTTGCCGGTCAAGCACGGCCAGTACGGCGCCTGCCTGACCCAAGTGGATTTCAAGGAGAAGAAGGTCATGCCGCGGCCTTCGATCCGCGGCATGATCGCCCGCACCTACTTCTACATGAGCAAACAGTACGGGCTCAAGCTGTCGCGCCAGGACACCCAGCTGTACCAGGCCTGGAACAAGACCTACCCGGTGCAGCCCTGGGAGCGCCAGCGTAACCAGCAGGTGGCCTGCGTGATGGGCCGCGGCAACGCGTTCGTGGGTGCGGTGGATTTGAGCCGCTGCAGCTACTCGTCGAAAGTGGCGAAGCGCTAGCCGTTACTTGGCCGCATCCACCGGATGCGGCACCACTACGGCTTCGATACCCTGCCCCGACATCAGCTCGGCCTTCTTGCGCTCGGCCTCGGCCTTGTCGGCAAACGGCCCCAGGTAAACCTGGGTGACGCCATCACGCTGGGCGATGCTGGCCATGAAGCCATGCTCCACCAGGCGCGAAGTCATGTCGCTGAGCGCCCCCATGTTGCTGCCCTGGACGATCTGCACTTCCCAGCCCGAGGTGGCCACGGCCGCTTCGACCGGCTGCGGCAAGGCCGGCCCGCACGCGGCCTGAACCTGGGCATTGTTGCCATCCTTGTCGAGGATGGCGGTGAAGCCGTCGGCGGTCTTCAGCGCTACGTAGCTCTGGTAGCCGCCGTAGTTGCCGCTGCTGTCCTTGCTCTTGACCTGGCCACAGACGTTGCCCTGGGGCGTGGTGCGCACGTTGGCGTATTTGGCCGTGCCTGGGTTTTCCAGCAGCTGCGACACCGCCTTGCTGGAAGTGGAAACATCACTGCCGCACCCGGCCATCAGTACCATCGCCGCTACCGCCGTCAATCTGCGCACGCACCCTCTCCCACTTGGCTAAAAGGCGAATTTTATCACCAACGCTGCGCTACGGGGGTACTGCCCTGTGGCATCATTTGCCCTCGAAAACATTACCCGAGATTTCCGCATGATCCCCAAGGACCAGCGCCAAGACGCCGCCATCGCCAAATTCCTCGAACAGCAGCCTGCCCTGCGCGAGGAAATTCAGGTACTCAACGCCAAGGAGCAGCACGAGCAGGCCCTGTGGGCGCTGGAAGACGCCGCCGAGGAACAGGGCCTGGAGCCGTGGGAGCTTGTGCTGCAACTGATCGCCACCTCGGACGAGGAGCTCAAGGCCATGCGCCTGGAAGTGCATCAGGAAGTGGCTGAAGCCTTGGGCATGGAGTGGGAAGAGTACCGCCAGCTCAACGAACTGGAGTGAGCCGCCAAGGCCGCCCGCCAAGGCGGCCACCTCGGAGCGCGGGCACAAAAAAGGGCGACCCTTTCGGATCGCCCTTTTTTCACCGCCCAGCAGAGCGGATTTGTTTGGTAGGCGCGATTGGACTCGAACCAACGACCCCCACCATGTCAAGGTGGTGCTCTAACCAACTGAGCTACGTGCCTGCTGTGAGGCGGCATTCTACGGAACTGGCGCCCTCTGTCAACTGCTTTTTATCGCTAACCCCCTGAATAGGCGGATTTTTTATCCTTCCCCCCGCCCAGCGCCGCCGCGCCTCACTGGTGGCGAATTTGCAACTCAGGTAGCATCGGGGCAATCGTAAAAAATATAAAACAGAGGTTGCAGGATGACGAACACAGCTTATCCCCAGTCCTACTACGCGGCCTCGGCCAACCCCGCACCCGCGCGCCCGGCCCTGCAAGAGCAGCTGGAAACCGACGTGTGCATCATCGGCGCGGGCTACACCGGCCTGTCGAGCGCGCTGTTCCTGCTGGAGCATGGCTTTTCGGTCACAGTGCTGGAGGCCGCCCGCGTAGGCTTCGGCGCTTCGGGCCGCAATGGCGGGCAGATCGTCAACAGCTACAGCCGCGACATCGACGTGATCGAGCGCACCGTCGGCAAGCGCGAGGCCGAGCTGCTGGGCGCCATGGCGTTTGAAGGCGGGCGCATCATTCGCGAGCGCGTGGCCCGTTACGGCATCCAGTGCGACCTCAAGGACGGTGGCGTGTTCGCCGCCCTCACCAGCAAGCAGATGGGCCACCTCGAAGGCCAGCAGCGCCTGTGGGAACGCTACGGCAACACCTCGCTGGAACTGTTGGACCAGCGCCGCATCCGCGAAGTGGTGAACTGCGACAGCTACATCGGCGGCCTGCTGGACATGAGCGGCGGGCACATTCACCCGCTCAACCTGGCCTTGGGTGAAGCGGCAGCGGTGGAATCGCTGGGCGGGCGCATTTTCGAGCAATCGGCGGCCATCCGCATCGATCGCGGTGCCAACCCGGTGGTGCATACCGCCACCGGCCAGGTGCGCGCCAAGTTCGTGATCGTCGCCGGCAACGCCTATCTGGGCAACCTGGTGCCGGAACTGGCGGCCAAGTCCATGCCGTGCGGCACCCAGGTGATCACCACCGCGCCGCTGTCGGACGAACTGGCCCATAGCCTGCTGCCGCAGGATTACTGCGTGGAAGACTGCAACTACCTGCTCGACTACTACCGGCTGAGCGCCGACAAGCGCCTGATCTTCGGCGGTGGCGTGGTGTATGGCGCCCGCGACCCGGCCAATATCGAGGCGATCATCCGCCCGAAAATGCTCAAGGCCTTCCCGCAGCTCAAGGACGTGAAAATTGACTATGCCTGGACCGGCAACTTCCTGCTGACCCTATCGCGCCTGCCCCAGGTCGGCCGCCTGGGCGACAACATCTACTACTCCCAAGGCTGCAGCGGCCACGGCGTGACCTACACGCACCTGGCCGGGAAGGTACTGGCCGAGGCGCTGCGGGGCCAGGCCGAGCGCTTCGATGCGTTCGCCGGCCTGCCCCATTATCCGTTCCCGGGCGGGCAATTGCTGCGCACCCCGCTGACCGCGCTGGGCGCCTGGTATTACAGCCTGCGCGACCGCTTCGGGCTATAACGCCTCAGTGGAGGGCCTTCACCGCCCTCGCCGCCTCGCTTTCCTGGCCGCTGCGGGCCAGTTCGTCGGCGGCCTTCAGCCAGCGCTGGCGGTTGACTTCGGCCGGCAGCTGGCTCGGCCGTTGAATCAGCACCGCCCAGCCGCCGGCGTCACGCCAGTTCGATTCGAAGCTGGAAAAGCTCATGACCTTGCGCCGCTCGTTGGCCGAGCGCAGCAGCATCCGGTCCTTGTAGCGGTCGTAGCCGACCAGGATGGCATAGCGCGGCTCTGCCCAGAACGCCGAGCCCTCGGTGTAGCGCACCAGCACCGGGAAGCCCGCCGCCACCTGGGTCAGCAGCGCGCGCATATCGGTGTCCAGCGGGTACACCATCATGCCGTATTCACGGGCCACGCGCTGGGTCGAGTCCTGCAATTGGTCGGCTTGCTCGGGCAGGTGCAACGGCTTGTCCAGCAGCCCCGGGGTGATCTCCACGCCCTGCTGGCGCAGCAGCGCCGCCAGCGCCATGGCACCACTGTGGTTGGCCTTGCCGGCGAAGTATGGCACCGAGTTGAGTTCGACCCGGTCGGGCAAACCGGACATGCCCGGCGCCGGCTTGCCGCTGGCGCAACCGCCGAGGGCAGCGGCCAGTACCATCAAGGCCACCAGCGACTTGCAGAATGAGGTACTGCGCGTGAATCCGGACGACATCGGGCACTCTCTGTGAAGGTTATCGGGATGCGCGCTGATCATAGAAGGGCTGGGCACCACGGTACAGCACCCTTGCGGATTAACTTTTATGAACTTTCGGGGGCTAGACCATTGGTCAATGGACTGAAACACGGCGTGGGCTAGACTGTCACCTATAACAAGCGCACGCGTTTGTTTGGCCAAAGGAGGCCCTTATGAGCCCGACAGTGACTATCTTCATGTTGATTGGTGCCTGGCTGGCAGTGGCCGGCGCCATGTTGTGGGGCGTGCTGCGTATCAGCCGCCGCCACCATCCCGTTGCCCGTCCGCAGCCGCTGCAGCAGCCCAAGCCAACCCAAGGTCATGCGCTGAGCTAAAACCGGCGCCGGCCCTTGTTGGAGCGAGCATCGCTCGCGAGCTCCCGAGGCCCCGCAGGGCAGCGAAAAGCTCGCGAGCATCGCTCGCTCCAACAGGTTAGCTTTGGCCAGGGCCCGCTCCTTGGGTGTCCAGGGCATTCACCAGTTTAGCCTTTGGCTGAAGCAAGCTCCTTGCGTGCCCTCGCCTTGCGGGCCCAGATGTTGAGACATTCGATGGCTGCCGAGAAGGCCATGGCGGTGTAGATGTAGCCTTTAGGCACATGGGCGCCGAAGCCTTCGGCGATCAGGGTCATGCCGATCATGATCAAGAAGCCCAACGCCAGCATCACCACAGTCGGGTTGTCGTTGATGAACTTGGCCAATGGCTCCGAAGCCAACAGCATCACCAATACGGCAGCGACCACGGCGATGATCATGATCGGCAAGTGTTGAGTCATGCCCACGGCGGTGACGATACTGTCGATGGAAAACACCAGGTCCAGCATCAGGATCTGACCGATCGCAGCGGCAAAGCCCATGGTCACCTTCGACGACACCTGTGCGTCATGCTGCGCCACCGGGTCGACGCTGTGGTGAATCTCTGTAGTCGCCTTCCACAACAGGAACAGGCCACCGGCGATCAGGATCATGTCCTTCCACGAGAACGCCTGGCCGAAGATATCGATCACCGGCTCGGTCAGCTGGACGATGAACGCCACCGTACTGAGCAGCGCCAGGCGCAGGATCAACGCCATGCCGATACCCACCCGCCGCGCCTTGGTGCGGTGCTCCACGGGCAGCTTGTTGGTGAGAATGGAGATGAAGATCAGGTTGTCGATGCCCAGCACGATCTCCATTACCACCAGGGTGGCGAGGGCGATCCAGGCGGCGGGGCTTGTAGCCAGTTCAATCAGATATTCCATGGTCGGGCGTGCTCGTATCAGCGTTGGTCGATGGGCGCAGTGTAGTAATTTTAATTCATCAGGAAAATTCGTATTTTCACCCGTTATACTTCGGTTTTAACGAAGTGTTTGCAAAGCCATGCTCAACTACCGTCAACTGCATTATTTCTGGGTCGTGGCCAAGACCGGCAGCATCGTCCGCGCCAGCGAGCAGCTCAACCTCACCGCACAGACCATCAGCGGGCAGATCAGCCTGTTGGAGGATAGCTTCGGCACCCAGCTGTTCAAGAAAGTCGGCCGCCACCTGGAGCTCACCGACACCGGCCGCCAGGCCCTGCCCTATGCCGAGCAGATGTTCCAGCTAGGTGGCGAGCTGGAGGCGTTGTTGCGCACGCAACCCAAGGAGCAGGCCTTGCTGTTTCGCGTGGGGGTGGCGGATGTGGTGCCCAAGTCGATCGTCTATCGGCTACTGGCGCCGACCATGGAACTGCCCGAAGCGCTGCGCATCACCTGCCGGGAAGACAAGCTCGAACGTCTGCTGGCCGACCTGGCGATCCAACGGTTGGACCTGGTGATTTCCGACCGGCCCATGCCCGCCCATTTGGACATCAAGGGCTACAGCCAGAAACTGGGGGAATGCGGCATCAGCTTCTTCGCCACGCCGGCCCTGCGCCGGCAATACGCGGGCGAATTTCCGCAGTGCCTGGAGGGCGCGCCGCTGCTGATTCCCGGCCCGGAAAGCGTTATCCACAGCCGCCTGCAACGCTGGTTCAGCGACCAGCGCGTGCAGCCGCGGATCGTCGGCGAATTCGATGACAGTGCCCTGATGCAGGCTTTCGGCCAGTCAGGCAGCGGCATCTTCATCGCCCCCAGCGTGATCGCCGAGGAAGTCAGCGCCGCCTTGAACGCCGAGCTGATTGGCCAGACCGACGCCGTCAGCGAGTCGTTCTACGCGATCTCGGTGGAGCGCAAGGTGAAGCACCCCGGCATCGTCGCCATTACCGAGGGCGCGCGCCGGGAGCTGTTCACGGCTTAGTAAGCGCCCATGTAGTCGCGCTTGCCGATTTCCACGCCGTTGTGGCGCAGAATGTCGTAGGACGTGGTGATGTGGAAGAAGAACTGCGGCAGGCCGAAGCTCAGCAGGTAGTTCTGGCCGTTGAAGCGTTTTTCCTTGTCGGTGCCAGGGCGCAGGACGATTTCACGGGCTTCCTGGCCGTCGATCTGGGCGGCGTCGAGGCTGGCAAGGAAAGCCAGTACCTGGGCCAGCTTGGCGTGCAAGTCGGCGAAGGTCTTGTCGTCGTCGGCGAAGGTTGGCACTTCAACACCGGCCAGGCGCGCGGACACACCCTTGGCGAAATCGACGGCGATCTGCACCTGTTTCAGCAGCGGGAACATGTCGGGATAGAGGCGCGCCTGCAGCAGTGCGTCCGGCTCGATCTTGCGGGCGCTGGCGTGGGCCTCGGCCTTGTTCAGCACATCGCCCAGGGCGGTGAGCATCTGCTTGAAGACGGGGATCGAGGCAGCGTACAGGGAAATACTCATGTGGGGCATCCTGAAAGGTCGGGGAAATGGCGTAAATGCCTGCCCTGCTTGTGTTTTATCGGGGTCAGGCTCTAGGCTAGGCGCATTACCGGATAGGAAACGCGCCATGTCCACCGAACACGATACCGCAACCGCCCCGATCAAGCTCGACAGTACTGATATCCGCGTGCTCGGCGCACTGATCGAGAAGCAGGCCAGCAACCCGGAAACCTATCCCCTGACCCTCAACGCCCTGGTGCTGGCCTGCAACCAGAAAACCAGCCGCGAGCCGGTGATGCAGCTCACCCAGGGCCAGGTCGGCCACTGCCTCAAGGCCCTCGAAGGCCGCGGCATGACCCGCCTGGTCATGGGCAGCCGCGCCGACCGCTGGGAACAGCGCCTGGACAAGGCTCTGGAACTGGTGCCGGCGCAACTGACGCTGATGGGCCTGATGTTCCTGCGCGGCCCGCAAACCCTCAACGAGCTGCTGACCCGCAGCAACCGCCTCTACGACTTCGACGATGCCGAGCAAGTGCTCCATCAGTTGGAGCGCCTGATCGCCCGCGACCTGGCGCTGCTGATCCCGCGTCAGGCCGGCCAGCGCGAAGACCGCTACTGCCACAGCCTGGGTGACGCCGCCGACATGGAAGCGATCCTGGCCGCGCGCCAGAGCGCTGGCGGCGAACGCCCAGCTGCGGCCAGCAACGAACGCCTCGACGAACTGGAAGCCCGCATAGCCGCGCTGGAGGCTAGATTGGCGCAATTGGAGGGGTGAAAACCCCTTGTTCCGGCGTTGAAAGCTGGCAGAATCGCCTATCGTTCGCACTCACACCTTTGGACAAGCGCCATGAAATTCGAAACCCTGCTCCTGATGGCCAACCCACGTGATGAAGAAGAAGAGGACATGGCCCTGCTGTGCTGCTACGCCACCACCGGCGAGCTGTTCTTGATGACGCGCTTCCCCGAAGACGACGAGATCGAAATCACCTTGGGCGAAGACGACCCCGTGCTGGTGCGCGACATCAAGGTCAGCGTCGAACCTGGGCTGCTGAAAGTCGAAGCCACCGGCGGCCTGTTCCACGGCAGCGACCTGCTGGAAATCGAACACGACACCGACGCCGCCGACATGCCGGACGTACTGGAAACCCTGGAAAACGTGCTGCGGGACACCGGGACGCTGGTCAAGGCGTTGTAACCGGCCGCTACCGGATAAAGGAATTGCGGTACAGGCCACTGGCATAGCGTATCGCTTCGAATACCTTGGGGGCCTCGTCCGCTAGCGCCTCATTGGCCAGCAGCGACGCCTCCACAGCCTCGATCAACCCCCGCAGCCTTTTTTGCGGCTGGTGCACCTCGCACACCTGAGCAAGGTCGATGATCCCCAGCCGGGACTGAAACAGGCTCTTGGACCCCGCCAGCGTCAGTGCCAACGAGTCCTCAGGGATATACGCCGTGGTGTTGACGATATCGTAAGCTGGCGACAACCTTGCATCTGCCCCCAACGGGTCGGTGTACAGCAAACCGAAATTCTTCAGATGCGCATCGCCATTACCAACGATGCAACTCAGCGCAACGATATCGAAAAACTGCCGCAACGAATCGCCGACATGTTCGGACGCGCAAAACAAACGAATGGCCCGGGCGATCTTTTCATAGCTGGCGTTGTATTTTTCTTCGGTACCCACTCCGGTGAGCACGGCCATGTCTTCGAAACCCAACGGCTGCTGCTGGGCATCGCGGTCGAAACGCCGCATCACCAACAATTGGCGGTTGTCGGAGAGATAGAATTCCGGCACTGGCATGCCAGCCCTTCGCGCGGCGTCCATGCACACGAATTCGTTGATTGCCAGCCCGGGAAAATCCTCGCGTCCCGCCTTGACGATCAGTTCTGGCATCAACACCGTGGCCTTGGGGTCGGCCGCCATATCTTCCGGCACCAAAACCTTCGGCTGAATGCCAGAGATGCCGGCACGCAAAATGTACTTGTCCACCAGTTGCGCGAACAGATCCTCTGCCCCATCCCAGCTCAAAATGCTCGCCAGCCGTTCGCCTTGCGGCATCGGCCCACGCTGCAGCAACGCATCCAGGGCCGGAGCTTGTACGCTGATGCGGCCGATGGGCGAACCGCTTCCCGTCAGCGCCATCAGCAACATCGGACTGAGCGGCGTGGTCTTCGCCAGCCGGTTGCGCAACTGCTCCAGCACGTAGCCTTCAGGCAGGTTCATCTGAAACAGCGGGTGGAGGGTGCGGAAGGCATAGGGCAGATCGCGCACCGCCATGGTCAGGCTGACCTGGGCCTCATCGGGTACCCCCAGGCCGTAGCGAAACAGGTAACTCTGGTCGGCATCCACCGACAGTTCGCCACTGGCCCCTTGGGGCGTCGAAACCTGTACCCGGTCCAAGGGATTCATTTGAACACCTCGCGCAGTTCTTCGAAGGTCGGCCGACGCGCAGGCACCACTCGCAGCTCTGAGGTCATGGCCGAGATCACCTTGGCATACAAGAACATCGAAATCGTCGGCTTGCCCTTTTCCATCTCGGAAATTTTTTGCCGGGTGACGCCCGCGCGCGCCGACAGTTCGATGAGCGTCAGCCCACGCTGGAGGCGCATTTCGCGAAGTTGGACGCCGAGACGTTCGATGAGCAGAAGAGGATCCATATGTTCCACAAAGATAACATTTAGCGTTCAGTGGAATGTATACGTAACATCACACTGCGTCCACCGGTGTTATGCACGGGTGACATTCCCCATGGAATGTTATGCGTGTAGAACACTCAAACTGACTCGGCCCCCTGAGCATCTACTCTACCACCCACTTATTTCCTTCGCCCCCACCCCCCGAATGCATTAAAGTAGTGGCCCCCTGCCCAGCGCTACACAACCGCGCGCCCGGCCCTCTTTCAGGAACCCTCTACGATGGAACATCGTGAAGCGCTGATGGCGCTGCGCACCTTTCTCTCCACCCAGATTCTGGGGCAGGAAAAGCTGGTCGAGCGGCTGTTGATCGTGCTCCTGGCGGATGGCCACATGTTGGTCGAGGGGGCGCCGGGGTTGGCCAAGACCAAGGCCATCAAAGAGCTGGCAGAGGGCGTGGAAGCGCAGTTCCACCGCATTCAGTTTACCCCCGACCTGCTGCCCGCCGACATCACCGGCACCGAGATCTACCGCCCGGAAACCGGCAGCTTCGTGTTCCAGCAGGGGCCGATCTTCCATAACCTGGTGCTGGCCGACGAAATCAACCGCGCCCCGGCCAAGGTGCAATCGGCGCTGCTGGAGGCCATGGCCGAGCGCCAGGTCAGCGTGGGCCGCAGCACCTATGACCTGTCGCCGCTGTTCCTGGTGATGGCCACGCAAAACCCGATCGAGCAGGAAGGCACCTATCCCCTGCCCGAAGCCCAGCTCGACCGCTTCCTGATGCACGTGAAAATCGGCTTCCCCGACGCCGCCGTGGAGCGGCGCATCCTCCAGCAGGCCCGCGGCGAAGCGCTGAACGGCGAGACCAAGCCCGAGCGCCGGGTCAGCCAGCAGGCGATTTTCGCCGCGCGCAAGGAAATTCTCGGCCTGTACATGGCCGATGCGGTGGAGGAATACCTGGTGCAACTGGTGATGGCCACCCGCACCCCGGCGAAGTTCGACGCCGAGCTGGGCGAATGGCTGGCCTATGGCGCCAGCCCCCGCGGCTCGATTTCCCTCGACCGCTGCGCCCGCGCCCACGCCTGGCTGGCGGGCCGCGACTTCGTCAGCCCGGAAGACATCCAGGCGGTGCTGTTCGACGTGCTGCGCCACCGCATCATCCTGTCGTTCGAGGCCGAGGCCGCCGGCGTCGACCAGGACCGGGTGATCCAGCGCATCCTCGACGTGGTGGCGGTCGCCTGAGCCGCGCACCATGCCCAAGTCAGCCAACAGCGAGCCCGGCATCCGCATCAGCCTCTCGGAACTGATCGAGATGCGCCACCGCGTGCGCGAAGTGCAGCTGTTCTCGCGGCCTGGGCAACGCAGCCCGCTGGTGGGCCTGCACCACTCCAAGCTGCGCGGCCGTGGCGTCGACTTCGACCAGGTGCGGGTCTACCAGGCCGGCGACGACGTGCGCAGCATCGACTGGCGCGTCACCGCGCGCACCCAGGAACCGCACACCAAGCTGTTCCATGAGGAGCGCGAACGGCCGATCTTCATCCTCGTCGAGCAAAGCCGCCAGCTGTTCTTCGGCTCCGGGCTGATGTTCAAGTCGGTGCTGGCCGCCCAGGCCGCAGCGCTGATCGGCTGGGCCACGCTGGAACACAACGACCGCATCGGCGGCCTGGTGTACGGCGACCACGAGCACTACGAGATCAAGCCGCGGCGCAGCAAGCAGAGCCTGCTGCAGCTGCTCAACCGCCTGGTGCACGTCAACCAGTCGCTGAACACCGAAACCCTGCCCGAGCCCGACGCCCTGAGCATGGCCCTGCGCCGCGCCCGCGAAGTGCTGCGCCCCGGCAGCCTGGCGATTCTGCTGTGCGACGAGCGCGCCCTGACCGATGCCGCCGAGCAACAGCTCAGCCTGCTGGCACGCCATTGCGACCTGTTGCTGCTGCCGGTCTCCGACCCACTCGACCATGCCCTGCCCGCCGCTGGCCTGCTGCGCTTCGAACAGCGCGGCGCGCGCCTGGAACTCGACACCCTCAGCCACGACCTGCGCCTGGCCTACCACGCCCAGGCCCAGGCACGCATCGCCCGCTGGGAACTGCTGGCGCAGAAACTGCGGGTGCTGCTGATGCCCCTCAGCACCCAGAGCGAGATGATCGAGCAGCTGCGCGAGTACCTGAACCCACAACGCACGGTCAAGAAAACATGAGCGGCCTCGACCAGTTGCAACCGCTGATCCTGCCGCCTGCCGTGAGTGCCTGGCCGCCCGCCCCCGGCTGGTTCGCCTTGCCGCTGTTGCTGGGCCTGCTGCTGTGGCTGCTGTGGCGCTCGCGCAAACGCTGGCGGCGCGTGGAAGAACTGCCCCGCGCCGAACAACCGCTGGACCCCATACGCCTCGAAGCCCTGGCCGAACTGGCCATGCTCTCGCGCCCCTACGACGCCCCGGCCGGTGCCTGGCTCCAGCAGCTCAACGCCCTGCTCAAGCGGCTGTGCCGCAACCATTACCCCGACGCCAACAGCCACACCCTCAACGGCCGCCAGTGGCTGGCGTTCCTCGACAACCGCTGCCCGGCCGCCGGCCTGACCCGCTGGATGATCCTGGTGGAAGGCACCTACAAGCCCGAATGCAAACTCGACGACAAGGCCATCAACGGCCTGTACCAGTCGATCGACACCTGGATTCGCAAGCATGTTTGATTTCGCTTGGCCGTGGGTGTTCTGGTTGCTGCCGCTGCCCTGGCTGATGCGCATCCTGTTGCCCGTCGCCGACAGCGGCGAGCCCGTGCTCAAGGTCGGCTTTCTCGCCGAACTCGAAGGCCTGTCGCGCCGCCGCGCGCGTATCAACCTGCCGGGCTGGCGCCAGCAATTGCCCTACGTACTGCTGTGGCTGCTGTTGCTGAGCGCCGCCGCGCGCCCGCAGTGGCTGGGCCCGCCCTTGCCGGTGGCCGCCAGCGGCCGCGACCTGCTGGTGGCCGTGGACGTGTCCGGTTCCATGGACTACCCCGACATGCAATGGCAAGGCGACGACGTCAGCCGCCTGACCCTGGTGAAAAACCTGCTGGGCGACTTCCTCGAAAACCGCAAGGGCGACCGCGTGGGCCTGATCCTGTTCGGCAGCCGCGCCTACCTGCAAGCCCCGCTGACCTTCGACAGGCGCACCGTGCACACCTGGCTCGACGACGCCCAGGTGGGCATCGCCGGCAAGAACACCGCAATCGGCGACGCCATCGGCCTGGCCCTCAAGCGCCTGCGCCAGCGGCCCACGCAAAGCCGCGTGCTGATCCTGGTCACCGACGGCGCCAACAACGCCGGCGAGATTCACCCGCTGACCGCCGCGCGCCTGGCCGCGCTGGAGCACGTGCGCATCTACACGGTGGGCATCGGCGCCGACCCCGACCAGGAAAGCGCCATCGGCCTGCCCGGCGTCAACCCCAGCCTGGACCTCGACGAAGCCACGTTGAAGGACATCGCCAGCGTCACCGAAGGCGCCTATTTCCGCGCCCACGACGGCGCCGAACTGCAGCAGATCGGCGCCACCCTCGACAAGCTCGAGCCCGTGGCCCAGCAACCGACCGAAGCACGCCCGGCACAACCCTTGTACAGCTGGCCACTGGCCGCCGCGCTGCTGATGAGCATGCTGCTGGTCACGCGCGAACACTGGCCGCACAACCCGCTGCAACGCCTGCTGGCCAAGCGCCGCTTGCTGCCGAACGCCACCCCGCAATGGCGCGAACGCCTACAACGGCTGCGCCCGCGGAGGCACAAATGATTGAGCTGTGGCCCCACTGGTTTCGCCCGGCGGCGATCATCGTGCTGCCGTTGCTGGCCTGGCTGAGTTGGCGCCTGTGGCACCGGCCGCGGCGCAGCGGGCGCTGGCAGGCGATCCTGCCGCGGGCCTTTCAACCCGTGTTGCTGGGCGGTGGCAGCGGGCGCACCAGCAAGGCGCCGTGGTTGCTGCTGAGCCTGGCCTGGCTGCTGGCCGTCGGCGCACTGCTGGGCCCCAGCTGGCAACGCCTGGAACAGACCACGCAAAAGCCCGCCGACCCGCTGGTAGTACTGCTCGAACTGACCCCGGACATGCTCGCCGCCGACGTCAGCCCCAACCGCCTGGAAGTGGCCCGGCGCAAGCTGCTGGACCTGCTGCAGAGCCGCGGCCAGTCGCAGACCGCGATCGTCGTGTACGCCGGCAGCGCCCATGTGCTGGTGCCCCTCTCCGATGACCTGATCACCAGCCGCAACCTGCTCGAAGCGCTGCTGCCGTCGATCATGCCCGAGCCCGGCCAGCGCGCCGACCTGGCCGTCGACCGCGCCCTGAGCCTGCTCAAGCAGGCCGGCCTGGGCCAGGGCCGCCTGCTGCTGATCGCCTCGTCCCTCAGTGACCAGGAACGCGAAGGCCTGCACCGCCGGCTGGGCCGCAACAGCCCGCCACTGCTGATGCTCGGCATCGGCACGGCCGACGGCGCCCCGGTAACCGAAGAAAACGGCGAACTGCTCAAGGATGCCCTCGGCGGCATCGCCCTGCCGCGCCTCGACAGCGCCAGCCTGGACGCGTTCGTCTCATCCCTCGGCGGCCAGTATCGCCAGGCCCGGGTCGACAGCCTCGACTTGCGCGAACTCGGCCTGCTGGATGGCCCGCGCAGCCTGCAGAGCCTGGAAAGCACCCAGCGGCTGGACACCTGGGAAGACCAGGGCTACTGGCTGCTGCTGCCCTTGCTGTTCCTCGCCGCCTGCGCCGGCCGCCGCGGCTGGCTGTTCTGCCTGCCGCTACTGTGGTGCCTGCCGCAGCCCAGCTATGCCTTCGACTTCAGCGACCTGTGGTGGCGCCCCGACCAGCGCGGCATGCAGCTGCTCCACGCCCAGCGCCCCAACGAAGCCGCGCAGCAGTTCGAAGACTCGCGCTGGCAGGGCGTGGCCCTGTACGAAGCCGGCGACTACGCCGGCGCCCTGGAACTGTTCGCCAAGGGCGACACTGCCGCCGACCACTACAACCGTGGCAACGCCCTGGCCCACAGCGGTGCCCTGGAAGCCGCACTCGATGCCTACGACCAGGCCCTGGAACGCCAACCCGACCTGCAGCCGGCGATGAAAAACCGCGAACTGGTGCAGCGCCTGCTCAAGGCTCGCCAAGCGCGCGAGGCCCGCGAGGCCGCGCAGAAGGCCCAGCAACAGGCGGCGCAATCGACCCCACCCACGCCACAGTCGCCACCTGGCAGCAACGCCGAGTCGGCCACCGGCACCCCGCCCGCGCCAAGCCAGAACAACCAGGCCGGTGCCGACGACGGCGCAGCGGCCAGCGGCAATGCCGCCACCTCGGCGGCCACGCCACTGCCTGAGCCGGTGCCCAACCCCGGGCAAAACCAGCCACTGGCGCCCCAAGGGCCGGCCGCCCCGGCCCGCCCGGCAGCCAACCACGGCAGCCAGCACGCCAACCTCAGCGAGCCGGCGCCGCCAGAAGACGACACCGCCCCCAAGGCACCGCCCGCCCCCACCGAGCAAGCCCTGAACGGCGAACAGCGCCAAGCCCTGGAACAATGGCTGCGACAAATACCCGATCACCCTTCAGAATTGTTACGCCGCAAATTCTGGTACGAACAGCAACAGCGTCAGGAAAAAACCCAATGAGCCGCTTGCGCGCCTTGCTCCCGATCCTCCTCCTGAGCCTGCTGGCCCACACCAGCCAGGCGGCTTCGCTGGTGGCCAGCGTCGACCGCACCCGCCTGGACCTGGGCGAGACCTTCGAGCTGACCCTCGAATCCGACGACCCCACCCAGTTCGGCAAACCCGACCTCGCGCCCCTGCAGGCCGATTTCGACGTACGCGACACCCGCCAGATCAACCACCTCACCGCCCTCGGCGGCGATGGCCCGGCGACCACCCGCTGGATCGTCACGCTGGTGGCCCTGCGCGCCGGCAACCTGAGCATTCCGCCGCTGGAGCTCGGCGCCCTGCACAGCCAGGCGATCACCCTAACGGTGCTCAAGGGCGATCCCGTGTCCAAGCGCAACATGGCGCCCATATTCCTGGACGCCAGCCTCGACCAGGACCAGGTCTACGTCCAGGCTCAGGCCCTGTTCACCCTGCGCGTGTACCACTCGGTGCCGCTGTACGACGACAGCAACCTCACGCCCCTGCAGATCGCCGATGCCCGGGTCGAGTCCCTCGGCCCGCCGCGCACCTATGAAAAGCTTATCAATGGCGTGCGCCACGGCGTGATCGAATGGCGCTTCGCGATCTACCCGCAGCGCAGCGGTGAACTGCTGATTCCGGCGCTGGTGTTCAGCGCCACCCCGGCCGAGGCCAGCGACAGCGACGCCACCAGCACCCAGCCGGGCAAGCTCACCCACGTGACGTCCGGGCAGATCCCCCTCGAAGTCAAGGCCAAGCCCGCCGGCTACCCCGCCGACGCCCCGTGGCTGCCCGCGCGCAGCCTGAGCATCGAGGAAAGCTGGAGCCCCGAACCGGACCAGAGCCAGGTCGGCGACTCCCTGACCCGCAGCATCACGGTCAAGGCCGAAGGCCTCTCCAGCGCGCAACTGCCGCCGCTGCCCAGCACCGATATCAAGGGCCTGCGCCGCTACCCCGACCAGCCCCAACTGAGCAACGCCAGCAGCGACCGTGGCCTGCTTGGCAGCCGTGAAGAACGGGTGGCACTGGTACCCACCCGCAGCGGCGGCATCGACTTGCCGGCCATCGACGTAACCTGGTGGAACACCCGCGAAGACCACCTCGAACACACCAGCTTGGCGGCCCGCAGCCTGCAGGTCAGCGACAGCCCGAGCCTGGCCATCGACACCCCGGCCGGCGACGTCGCCGGGCAGAGCGCGGCCGCCGCGGCACTGTGGCCGTGGAAGCTGGCCACCCTGATATTCGCCTGCACCACCCTGCTGGGCTTCGGCCTGTGGCGGCGCGCGCGTTCGCAGCCGGCGATCCAGCGCGCCGCGCAAAGCGGCCCCAGCCCGCGTACACTGCTCGACGATCTCAAGCGCGCGAGCCTGGCCAACGACCCCCACGCCACCCGCCAGGCCCTGGATGCCTGGGCCCGCCAGCAGCCCGAAACCCTGGCCGACATGGCCGCCCGTTTCGTGCCGCTGTCCAATGCCCTGGATGGCCTCAACGGTGCGCTGTACAGCGAGGCCGGGCACTTCTGGCAAGGCGAGGACCTGTGGCGCGCCATCGGCACCATCCCGGCCAGCGAACGCCGCCAGGCCGCCAGTGGCGACAACCCGAGCCTGCCGCCGCTCTACCCGAAATAACGCGCGCCGCCGCGGCGGCGCCTGCACAGGATTCCCATGCGACTGTTTCATACCTCCGACTGGCACCTGGGGCAAAGCCTCCACGGCCAGGAACGCGACTTCGAACACGGCGCCTTTCTCGACTGGCTGCTAGGCCAGCTCAAGCGCCGGCAACCGGACGTGCTGCTGATCGCCGGCGACATCTTCGACACCGTCAACCCGCCGGTCAAAGCCCAGGAGCGGCTGTACGACTTCATCGTCGCCGCCCATGAGCAACAGCCCGGGCTGACCCTGGTGATGATCGCCGGCAACCATGACTCCGGCTCGCGCATCGAACTGCCCGCGCCCTTGATGCGCCGCCTGCGCGCCCATGCGCTAGGGCGGGTGCTGTGGCTGGACGACGGCCAGCTCGATGCCGACCGCCTGCTGCTGCCCCTGCCTGATGCCAGTGGCGAAGTCGCCGCTTGGTGCCTGGCCTTGCCGTTCCTGCGCCCTGCGGAAGTCACCGGGCTGCACCTGGGTGACGATTACCTGCAAGGCATCGCCCACGTGCACCAATCATTGATCGCCGCCGCCAACGCCCGCCGCCAGCCGGGCCAGGCGCTGGTCGCCATCAGCCACGCGCACATGGCCGGCGGCAGCGTCTCGCTGGAGTCGGAGCGCAGCCTGATCATCGGCCACGCCGAAGCGTTGCCCGCCAGCCTGTTCGATGCCAGCATCGCCTACGTCGCCCTCGGCCACTTGCACAAGCCGCAGCAGGTCAATGGCGAGAGCCGCATCCGCTACAGCGGCTCGCCGATTCCGCTGTCGTTCTCGGAAATCGACTACGTGCACCAGGTGCTGGAAATCGAACTGCGCGGCGAGCAGTTGCATAGCGTCGAGAGCCTGCGCATTCCCCGTGCCGTCGACCTGCTGCGCTTGGGCCCGGCGCCCATGGCCAAGGTCCTGGAACAGCTCGGCCAGTTGACTGACATCGACCTGCTGGCCGACATCGTTCACCGCCCGTGGCTGGAAGTGCGAGTGGTGCTCGACGAGCCGCAGCCCGACCTGCGCCAGCAGATCGAAGCGGCGCTGCAGAACAAGGCGGTGCGCCTGGTGCGTATCGCCGCCGAATACGCCGGCCGCGGCCGCGACGAAAGCGCTGGCGAGGAACTGATCGCCCTCGACCAGCTCAGCCCGCTGGAACTGTTCAGCCGCGCCTGGCAGGACAACTACGGCAGCGCCGTCGACGAGCAGGTGCTCAGCGACTTCGCGCAGCTGCTGCAAGACGTGCAACTGGAAGGTGAGCAAGCATGAAGATCCTCGCCATTCGCCTGAAGAACCTGGCCTCCCTGGCCGGCCCGATCGAGATCGACTTCACCGCCGAGCCCCTGGCCAGCACCGGCCTGTTCGCTATCACCGGTGCCACCGGCGCCGGCAAGAGCACCCTGCTCGACGCCCTGTGCCTGGCGCTGTTCGGCAGCGTGCCGCGGTTGGGCAACCTCAAGCGCGAAACCAAGGTGCCCGACCTCGACGGCGAAATCCCCACCGACGACCCGCGCACCCTGCTGCGCCGCGGCACCGGCAGCGGTTACGCCGAGGTCGACTTCGTCGGCATCGACGGCCGCCGCTACCGCGCCCGCTGGGAGGCCAACCGCGCCCGCGAGAAGGCCACCGGCAAGCTGCAACTGAGCAAGCAGAGCCTGCACGACATTGACGGCGGCCAGGTGCTGACCAGCCAGAAGCGCGAGTTCGAACAGTTGATCGAGCTGCGCCTGGGGCTCAACTTCGAGCAGTTCACCCGCGCCGTGATGCTGGCCCAGAGCGAGTTCAGCGCCTTCCTCAAGGCCGACGACAAAGACCGCAGCGAGCTGCTGGAAAAGCTCACCAACACCGCCATCTACAGCCAGCTGGGCCGCCGCGCCTTCAGCAAGGCCCGCGACGCCCAGGACGCCCACCGCCAGTTGCAGCAGGAGGCCAGTGGCACCCAGCCATTGAGTGCCGAGGCCCGGGAAGCCCTGGACCAAGCCTTCGCCAGCGCCCAGCAGGCCTTGCAAGGGCACCAGGCCCAGCTCAAGCAGCTGGAACTGCAACGCCAGTGGCTGCACGAATACCAGCGCCTGCAAGCGCAGTTGCAGGAAGCCGAGCTTCAGCAACGGCAAGCTCAACAGCACTGGGACGGCCTGGCCCCGCAACGCCTGGAACTGGGCCGCCTCGACCAACTGGCGCCGCAACGCCATGTGTTCGCCCGCCAGCAGGCCGTGCTCGGGCAGCTCACCCCGCTGGCCACACAGCTGCAACAAATGCGCGAACGCCAGGCGTCGTTGGCCAGTGAGCAAGGGCAACTGGACGCTGAACGCGAAGCCGCTAGCCAAACCTTGAGCCTCGTCCGTACCGCCCAGGCCGAAGCCGCGCCGGCCTTACAGCAAGCCTTTGCCGCCGAGCGCGACCTGGCCCGCCTGCAAAGCGAAACCACGGCGCTGCAGGCCCAGGTCGACAGCGGCCGCGAACAGCTGGCCAGCGCCCAGCAGACCTTGGCCAGCCTGAGCGAACGCCAGCAGCACAGCTTCGATACCTTGCAACAACTGCAAGCCGAACTCGACAAGAGCAGCCTGCTCGCTCCCCTGGCCGACGCCTGGCCCGCCTGGCGCGACCGCCTGCAAGCCTATCTGCAAGTGTGCAACCGCCTCGCCCAGGGCCAGGCCGAACTGCAACCCCTGCAGGACCGCGCCACCGCCGCCAGCGCCAGCCTCGCCGGCCAGCGCGAAACCCTCGAGGTGCTGTACCGCGAAGCCGATACCGAGCCCGACGCCGTGGCCGAGCAGGTGCAGATTCTCGCCAACCTGCTGCAGGACAACCGCAAGCAGCACCGCGCCTTCGAAGAAATGACCCGCCTCTGGACCAGCTTGCAAGCGCTGGAAAAGCAGAGCGCCACCCTGCAGGCGCAGCAAGGCGAAACCCAGCAGCAACGCGAACAGCTGACCCGCGAAGGCCTGCAGAGCAAGCAGGACTTGCAGGTCGCCGAGCAGACCCTCAGCGTGACCCGCGCCCTGCTAGAGCGCCAGCGCCTGGCCCGCAGCGCCAGCGTCGAGAACCTGCGCGAGCAGTTGCAGAACGACCAGCCCTGCCCGGTGTGCGGCAGCGTCGAGCACCCCTGGCATCAGCCCGAAGCGCTGCTGCAGGACCTCGCCGTGCACGACGAACAGGAAGGCGCCACGGCCCAGCAGGCAGTGGATGCCCTGAAAGAAAAAGTGGTGGAACTGCGCGAGCGCGTTGGCGCCGTGATCAGCCGCCAAAAGGAACACCTGCAACAGCAGGAGCAACTGCACCAGCAGCGCGAAGCCCTGCTGCCCAGCCTGCAACACCACAGCCTCGGCGCTGCGCTATTCGACCAGGCCGAGGGCGCCCGCGATGCCTGGCTGAGCAAGCAGCTGGCGCAACTCGAACAGCAAGTGCGCCAGGACGAAACCCGCCAAAACGCCCTGCTCACCCTGCAACAGGACGCCGCGCGCCTGCAGCAGGAACTGCGCGCCGCCACCCAGGCCAGCCAGGCCGCCAGCGAGCAACTGGCCAGCCAGCAGCATCAGCTCAACGCCGACCAGGCACGCCGCGATGAAGAGCTGCAAGCTCTCGCTGGCCTGCTGCCCGCCGAGCTGCTGGAACCGCTGCGCGAGGACGCCGCCAAGGCCTTCGTGCAGCTGGACCGCCAGGTCGGCGAACGGCTGGCCAGCCTCGACCAACGCCAGGAAGAACAGACCGAACAGCTGCAACGCCAGCAGCAGCTGGATAAGCTGCACATTCAGCAGCAGGCCGGCGAGGCTCAGCAGCAAGGCCTGCAGGTGCGCCTCGACGATCAAGCCAGCCAACGCGACGGCGTGCAGCAGCAGTTGCAGGGGCTACTGGCCGACCACGCCAGCGCCCAAGGCTGGCAGCACGCCTTGCAACAGCAGCTGGACCAGGCCCAGGCGACCCAGGCCGAACTGGAGAAACGCCAACAGGACAGCGAACGCCAGGCGCTGCAACTGGCCACCGAGCTCAAGGGCGGTGACGAGCGCCTGCAAGGGCTGCAGCAGGAACACGACAGCCTGGCCGGCGACATCGGCCAGTGGCGCCAGCGCCATCCGGAACTGGATGACGAGGGGCTGGAAACGCTGCTGCGCGTCGATGACGCCGAACTTCAGCAACGCCGTCAGCTGCTGCAAACCAGCGAACAGGCCGTGCAGCACAGCCAGGTGCTGGCCAGCGAACGTCTGCAACGGCTGCAGGCCCATGCTGAAGCCCGCGACCCGGCGCAATGGGCGCCCGAGCGATTGGCCGCCGAGCCTGGGGCATTGGGGCCACAACTGGACAGCGCGCTAACCCACAGCCAAGGCGAATTGCAGGCAAGCGAACAGCAAAGCGCCGAACTGCGCGCCGCCCAGGTGGCCGACCAGCGCCGTCAGGAAGCCAACCAGGCGCTGGCCGAGCGCATCAATGCCGCCCACGCCGAATACCAACGCTGGGGCCGCATCAGTGCGCTGATCGGTTCGGCCAGCGGCGACACCTTCCGCAAGATCGCCCAGGCCTACAACCTCGACCTGCTGGTGCACCACGCCAACGCCCAACTGCGGCAACTGGCCCGCCGCTACCGCCTCAAGCGCGGCGGCAGCATGCTCGGGTTGCTGGTGCTGGACACGGAGATGGGCGACGAACTGCGCTCGGTGCATTCGTTGTCCGGCGGCGAGACCTTCCTGGTGTCGCTGGCGTTGGCCCTGGGCTTGGCGTCGATGGCGTCGAGCACCTTGAAAATCGAGTCGCTGTTTATCGACGAGGGTTTTGGCAGCCTGGACCCGGAGTCTCTGCAGTTGGCGATGGATGCCCTCGATGGCCTGCAGGCGCAGGGGCGCAAGGTCGGGGTGATTTCCCACGTGCAGGAGATGCACGAGCGTATTCCGGTACAGATCCGGGTGCAAAGGCAGGGGAACGGGTTGAGTACGGTCGAGGTGGGGTGAGGTGTGTACCTGACGGGGTAAGGCTTTATTCTTTGGTCGCCTTGAATGCCGCCAAGCTCGCAGCCAAGGCAGCTCCTACCCAGACCGTATTGGCAGCCAGATAGTCAGGCTGTGAACGCGGTCGAGGTAGGAGCGGCCTTGGCTGCGAGCTTGGCGGCACTGGCGACGCCACCCACCCGCGCCGTACGTGTCACTTCAGAAACTTGATATCCGAAGGCGAATCGATATCGAATTTTTGCACCGTGTCGCCCAGCTTGCCGCTGGCCGGGTCACGCTTGACCACCACGATCTGGTTGCTCTTCTGGTTGGCGATCAGCACGTACTGCCCGCTCGGGTCGATGCTGAACTCACGGGGTTCGATGCCTTCCACCGAGCGCCGTTGCAGCTCGCTCAACTGGCCGTTGCGGCCATCCACCGCGAACACCAGCAGCTCGTTGGTCTTGCCACGGTTGGTCACGTACAGCAGCTTGCCATCAGCGGAAAAATGCAGCGCCGCGCCAGCCTTGTGGTCAGGCTGCTCGCCCGCCGCCAAATCCACCAGCTGGGTACGCTTGAGCACGCCATTCTTGACGTCGAACACCGCGACCTGGCCAGCCATCTCCAAGGTCAGGTAGGCATGCTTGCCATCCTGGCTGAACAACAGGTGGCGCGGGCCGCTGCCTGGCGGCAACTCGACCGCCGCGGGATTGGCCGCCGTCAGCGGGTGCTTGGTCTTGCTGGCGTTGTAGCGATAGACGAACACCTTGTCGGCGCCCAGGTCCTGCACATAAACGAACTTGCCATCCGGCGACGACACTACCGAATGCACATGGCTGCTGGCCTGGCGCTCCGGGTTGATCTTCGACGCCGGGTGCTTCTCCTGCTGCACCACCGGGCTCAGCTCGCCCTTGGCATCGATGCTCAGCACCGCCAGGCTGCCGCCAGGGTCCGGGGCCACGGCATAGTTGGCCACGAACAGGTGCTTCTCGCCCTTGGCCAGGCTGGAAAAGGTCGGCTCGTCGCCACGGCTGAGCACCTGGCCGGTCTGGGTCAGGTTGTGGGTGGCCGGGTCGAGGGTGAAGGCGCTGACCTTGCCGATCACGTCCTGCGCGCCGGGGCCGTTTTCATTGACCACGTACACGCGGGTCTGGGCCTGGTTGAGGGTCAGCCACGAAGGATTTTCGCTGTTGACCACTTGCTTGGGCTGCGCGGCGATCTGGCCGGTGGCGGGGTCGAACTGGTAGCGGTAGATGCCTTTGCTGGAGGCGCCGGTGTAGGTGCCGACCAGAAAGTCGTAGGACGTGGCGGCGCTGGCCGAAGCGGCGAATACGCCGATGGCGCTGGCGAGAAGAGCAGGCAATAGAATTGACTTCATTGTTCTTGTCTCGGGCAGTAGGACTGGCAATCAGTCCAGAAGTGAAATCGTTTCAGCGAGTGTCAGTATGACGCAGGATGAAATCGGTTACACCTTTTTGCCTGAGAGGTTTCATTTTGCGGAATGCGGTGGCTCCAAAGTCAAAAGCTCGCAGGCTTCGCCAGCTCCTACAACGACCGAGCTCACGACCACGCAGCCCCAACAATGATCGAGCAAACAACACTCACTGTTGGAGCTGGCGAAGCCTGCGAGCTTTTGATCTTGATGTTCAATGCGCAGTCTTGTGATCCAGCGCCGCATAGAAATTGGCGCTCTGGCGCAGGTACTGCTGGGTATAGGTCGGCGTCTTGCTCGAAGCGGCCTGGGTTTCAGTGCTGGCATGGGCTGGCAATGCAACCGAAGCGGAAACGGCGGAAGCGGCGATGATGGAGAAAAGATTGAAGTTCATGATAGTAATCCTCGGAGTTCGGTTTGAAGTCATGCCGTTGTGGCCGTGATCCAAAAGTACGCCCGAGGGGCCCATCAGCTGAAATTCATTGCAGCATTAGCGATTATCACTGCCATTGATATTGTCGCCACCCGCCGTGCCCATCACTTGTCCAGAAACACCAACGCCGAAGGCGAGTCGATGGCGAAAGTCTGCACGGTCTTGCCCAGCAGCCCGGTCTTCTCGTCGCGCTGCACCACGACGATGGCGTTGCTCTTCTGGTCGGCGATCAACACGAAGCGGCCCGTGGGATCGAGGCTGAACTCGCGCGGGTGATCGCCATCGACGCTGCGCCGCTGGATCTCCTTGAGGTCGCCCTGCTCGTCCACCGCGAACACCACCAACTGGTTCACCGCGCCACGGTTGCTCACGTACAGGAAGCGCCCATCGGCGGACAGGTGCAGCGCCCCGCCAGCGCCCTTGGGACCGCCCTGCTGGTCGAGGTCGATGATGTGCTTGAGGTCCAGGCCGCCAGAGCGGTAGTCGAACTTGGCCACCTGGGCGGTCATTTCCAGGGTCAGGTAGGCGTACTTGCCCTTGGCATCGAACAGCAGGTGGCGCGGGCCGCTGCCCGGTGGCAGGCGCACCTCGCTCGGCCCGGCGGGGCCCAGGGGCCAGGCCTTGTTGTCGGCATCCATTCGGTAGATGAACACCTTGTCGGCGCCCAGGTCGCTCACGTACACGTAACGGCCATTGGGCGCGGACACCACCGAATGCACGTGTGAGCCACTTTGGCGCTCGGCATCGACGCGGCTTGGCGGGTGGCGCTCCTGCTGAATCACCGGCAGCAGGCTGCCATCCTTGTCGATGCCCAGCACCACCGCGCTGCCCCCCGGCTCGGGGTGCACCGCATAGTTGGCGACGAACAGGAAACGACCATCCTTGCTCAGGCTGGCGTGGGTGGGCTCGTCGCCCTGTGTCTCGACTTCGTTGAGCGGGTCGAGCACATGGGTGGTGGGGTCGATCTTGAAACTGCTGGCCTTGCCCACCGTGTCGGCCTGGCCCGGGCCGTTTTCATTCACCGCGTAGAGCCGCGTGCGGTCGGCCGACAAGGCCAGCCACGAGGGGTTGCCGGTCACCACCAACTGCTCGGGCCTGGCCGCGATCAGGCCGCGGCTGCTGTCGAAGCGGTAACGGTAGATCCCCTCGCTCTTGCCTTGGGTGTAGGTACCCACCAGCAAGTCAAAGGACGTTTCGGCAGCAGTGGCAGTGGCCATGAACAGAGCACTCGTAACGACCATCAATGGTCTTAGGATTGGCAACATCGAATAGGCTTCCCGGGATAACGATCCATAAGAGGCGCGAATCGATGGACCGGAACGCCAAGATACTGCTGCTATTCCTGCTCGGGCTCGTCTTCGTCGCTGGCCGTGAAGGCCTGCACGCAGACTAGCTGATGAACGCCTTTTTCGTCACTCACCTCCCAGCTGCCTGATTCATTGTTCATGGTCGCGGCCTTGACCTGCTCGGCGCTGAACTGCCAGCGCTTGAGCGAGCGGCCGTCCATGGCTTCGGCACTCAGGCCGGCGGCGAGCTCGAAGGTGAATTCAAAGGCGTGCAGATCGTCGATCAGCAGCATGTCGCTGGTTTGCAGGGCGGTGGCGAGAGTGTCGGACATGGGGGACTTTCTGGTTGGTCGGGAAAGCCCCCAGTGTAACTCAGATCAGGTGCCAGGCCTGCGGCCGGAGCTCAGGCGCGCTTCACCAGATAGCGCACCAACGCCGGCAACAACCACAGCGCCCCGACCATGTTCCACAGCAGCATGAACGTCAGCATCAAGCCCATGTCCGCCTGAAACTTCACCGCCGAAAACATCCAGGTGGCCACGCCGATCGCCAGGCAGATGCCAGTGAACAGCACCGCCTTGCCGGTGGACTTCAGCGTCTGGTAATAGGCCTCCTGCAACGGCAGGCCGGCCTTGAGGAAGTGCTGCAGGCGGCTGTAGATGTAGATGCCGTAATCCACGCCGACGCCCACGCCCAGTGCCACCACCGGCAGCGTCGCGACCTTGACGCCGATGCCCATCACCGCCATCAGCGCGTTGCCGAGGACCGAGGTCAGCACCAGCGGCAAGACTATGCACAAGGTCGCCGCCATCGAGCGGAAGGTCACCAGGCACATCAGCGCGACGCACAGGTACACCAGCACCAGCACCTTGAGTTCGGCCGCTTCGATCACTTCGTTGGTGGCCGCTTCGATGCCGGCATTGCCAGCCCCCAGCAGGAACTGCGGGCCGTCGTCGGGTTGCAGGGCGGCGAAGCTGAGCACGGTGTCGGTGACGCTGCGCAAGGTCTGCGCCTTGTGGTCGTCGAGGAACACCAGCAGCGGCGCCAGCGAGCAGTCGCCGTTGTACAGGCCGGTGGCCGCAGCCGTGGCGCTGTTGAGCACCTGGGGGTTGCGCGACAGGGCCTGCCACTTGAGGTTGCCTTCGTTCAGGCCCTTGATCATCTGCTTGGCCACGGTCACCAGTGACAGGGTGGACTGCACCCCGGGCACCTTGTCCAGGGTCCACATCAGGTCGTCGATGGCGCTCAGGGTCGGGTAGCTGGCGCACTGCTCGGGCGCGGTCTTGACCATCACCACCAGGACGTCGGAGCGGGTGGCGTAGTGGTCGAGGATAAAACGGTTGTCGAGGTTGTAGCGCGAGTCGGGACGCAGCTCCGGGGCGCCCTGGTCGAGATCGCCGATCTGCAGTTGCTGGCCGTACCAGAGGCCGACCATCAGCGCCGCGGCCGCCAGCAGCAAGGACACCGGCGCCACCCGCGGGCTGGCGAAATGGGCCAGCAGGCGCCAGAACGGTTGTTCGCGGGTGGCATCGTGCTGGCTGCGGATGACAGCACGGCGGCTGATACCGCTGTAGGAAATTGCCACCGGCAGCAGGATCAGGTTGGTGAAGACGATCACCGCGACGCCGATCGAGGCGCCGATCGCCAGCTCGCGAATCACGCCGATATCGATGATCAGCAAGGTGATGAAGCCCACGGCGTCGGCGAGGATGGCGATCATCCCGGGCAGGAACAGCTGGCGGAAGGTCCGCCGCGCGGCGGTCAGGGGGTCGGCGTCGCTGGAATGCAGGGCGATGCCGTTGATTTTCTGCACGCCGTGGGAAATACCGATAGCGAAGATCAGAAACGGGATCAGCATCGAGTACGGGTCAAGGCCGAAACCGGCCAGGTGCATCAGGCCGAGCTGCCAGCCGACCGCCACCAGGGTGGTCGCCAACACTGCCAGGGTGCTGCGCAGGCAGCGGGTGAACAGGTACAACAGTGCCAGGGTGACGGCCAGCACCACGGCGAAGAACATCACCACCATGAACAGGCCGTCGATCAGGTCGCCGACCTTCTTGGCGAAGCCGACGATATGCACCTGCACGTTGGGGTTCTGCACCTGGAAATGCTCGCGGATGCGCCCTTCCAGCTGGTGCGAGAACGCCTGGTAATCAAGCGTGCGCAACTGCCCGGGGTGCTGCGGGTCGGGGTAGCTTTCCAGCAGCGGTACCTCGACGATGCTGGAGTGGAAATCGTTGGCCACCAGCCGCCCGACCTGGCCGGAGCGCAGCACGTTGGTGCGCAGCTGTTCGAGGCTGGCCGGCGAGCCGTCGTAGTCCGGCGGGATCACCTGGCCGCCGGCGAAGCCTTCCTCGGTGACCTCGGTCCAGCGCACGCTGGGGCTCCACAGCGACTGCAGGCCGGCGCGGTCGACGCCGGGCAGGTAGAAGAGCTCGTCGTTGAGCTGGCGCAGGGTGTCGAGGTAGGCGGGCGTGAAGATGTCGCCCTGCTTCACCGCGACGGCGATGCGCACGCTGTTGCCGAGGTTGTGGAGGTCGCTGCGGTGGGCCAGCATGTTCTGGATGAACGGGTGACCCAGCGGGATCATTTTCTCGAAACTGGTGGCCGGGCGGATCTGCGCGGCCTGCCAGAACAGCACCAGGCTGACCAGCGCGCAGAGGGTAATCACCCATGGCCTTCGGCTGAAGATCAGGCGTTCCAGCCAGCCCGTGTTTTCTTCAAAGGGGTTCATGGCTGCTCCAGGCTGGCGCCGGTGGCGGCCACGCGCTGCAGGCCGCCCTGCCCGGCCAGCACCAGGTGGCCGTCGGCGGTGCCGGTCACGGCGCTCAGGGCCTGGCGGTCGGGGCGTTGCAGCAGGCTGAAACTGCGGCCGCCATCGACGCTGCGCAGCACGTTGCCGGCATTGCCTACCAGCACCAGCGAGCCGTCGCTCTGCAGGCTGCCACCCGCAAGGCCGGCATGGGCATCCGCCACTTCGATAGCCTGCCAGCTATCGCCAGCATCGGTGGAACGGTAGAGGTGCCCGCGCAAACCGTAGACCAGCAAGGTGCGGGGCTCGGCGGTGGCGAGCACGCCGAACAGCGAGCCTTCATAGGGTGAGGCCAGGCGTTGCCAGTGCGCGCCGCTGTCGGTGGAGCGCAGCAGCAAACCGGCCTCGCCAACGATGAACAGGGTGCCGTCGCCGGTGGCGGTGATGGCGTTGAGGTGCAGCTGGTCTTCGTTGTCCAGGGTATCGCCGAGGTCCTGCCAGTGGGCGCCGCCGTCGGTGGTGCCGAGCATGGCGCCGTAGGCGCCGACGGCGAAACCGCGGCGGCTGTCCTTGAACCACACATCCAGCAGCGGCGCCTGGCGTTGCGGGTCCTGGAACTGCAGGCCCCAGTGCAGGCCGCCGTCGTGGGTGGCGAGAATCTGCGCGTCATGGCCGACCGCCCAGCCGTGCTGTGGGTCCGGGAAGTACAGCGCCGTGAGCATCTGCCAGGTCTGTACCTCGGCGGCCTGCCAGTGGCGGCCTTGGTCGTCGGAATACAGCACTTGGCCGCGCTCGCCGGCGCTGATCAGGCGGCTGCCGGCATGGGTGACGTCCAGCTGCAGCAACGGCGCGGGGGCGGCAGATGCCAAGGGTGCGGCGGTCATGAGTAGCAACAGCGCGGTTTGGCGAACGCTGTCGAGAAATCCTGTCATGCAAATATTCCTGAGTTGGCGCTGATGTTTCTGGCAGTGCGAGGCCATGTGGTGTCAGTGCTGGCCTCATCGCGGGCATCGCCCGCTCCAACGAGGTCAGCGTGAATTAGCTTGAGCAACCGCAGCTCGCGAGCGCTAAAAGGCTACGCGGTGAACCTGTTGGAGCGAGCGCAGCTCGCGAGCTTTTTCAACGGGTCCCCAGGCGCCGCAACGCCGCGGGGGTGAATTCGCTGGCCGGGGGTACCGGGCGGCTGAAGTCGATGGTGCCCACTTCCTCATTGTCGAGGTTCTGCACGTGGTAACGGCGCGCCTGCAGGTCGTGGAACACGTCCAGCGCCGACCAGATTGTCGGCAGCTCGTAGAAGTTCTTCAGGTAGCCCAGCGACACCCGCCACAATTCGCCGCGGCCATCGTACTGGTCAACGATGGCAGCCTGCCAGCTGTCTTCGTCCAGGTACAGCCGACGTTTGCCGTATACATGGCGCTCGCCGGGCTTCAAGGTGCCCTCCACCACCCACACGCGGTGCAGTTCGTGGCGGGTGTAGGCCGGGTTCAGGTGCCCGGGCTGCAGCAATTGCTGATAGCTGACCTCGGGCCGCGTGAGGCGGTAATTGTTGTAGGGGATGTAGATTTCCTGCTTGCCCAGCAGCTTCCACTCGTAGCGGTCGGGGGAGCCGTTGTACAGGTCGGTGTCGTCGGCGGTGCGCAGGCCGTCGGCGGCGGTGATCGGCGTGTCGTAGGCCAGCGCCGGGGCCCGCCGTACGCGGCGTTGGCCGGCGTTGTAGGCCCAGGCCTGGCGCGGCTCGGCGAGTTGGTCGAGGGTCTCGTGCACAAGCACCGCGCCGCCGGCCAGGCGTGCCGGGCTGCGGGTGGCGTTCAGGTAATAGAAGAGGATGTTGTTGAGGGTCGCGTAGCTGGCGCTGGGGTCGTAATAGCGCAGCAAAGCCTGCTGGTCGGAGACGATGGGCACGAAGCTGCCGTTGCGCTGCACCGCGACTTCCGCAGCGCGGCGTTCGAAATAACTGCCGCGATAACGGGCGATGTGGTTCCACACCGCCTCCACGCCGCTCTGGGGAATCGGGAACGGAATGCCACCAAAGGCATGGGAAAAGCCCTGGCCGCCGTCCACCAGGCGCGCGCTAACGGCATTGCGCCGGGTGTTGTCGTACACCCACTGAGGCGCCGCCGCCGAGCGCCGGCTCGGGTACACCGGCATGCTGTAGCTGTTCGGGTAGGCCTCAAACAGCGCGACCTGGCCGGGGCTCAGCTGCTTGCGGTACTGGTCGAGGTTGGCGTAGCTGATGGTGAACAGAGGCTGGTCGTCGGCATAGGGGTCGACGTGGTGCTTGCCCGGGCCACCGTAGTGTTGTGGCGGTTCGGTGAGGCCACCGGTCCAGGCGGGAATGCTGCCGGCGGCGTTGCCGGCCGCTTCGCCGCCCAAGGGCGTGAGCTGGTTGCCCAGGCGCTGGGCATCGTCGGAGCTGCGGGCCTGGGCGGCGGTGCTGGCCAGGGCCAGGCACAAGGCCAGGGGGAGAAGACGGCGGGGCTGAATCATGAGCGGTTCCTTTGCGGCGCGAAGACGGCGCGGCCCCCGGCTAAGGGGGCCGGCAGGTCAGAAGGCGTATTTGAGGTTGAAGCCGAGGTTGTCGCGGTCGCTGAGCAGGTTGTTGCGCCCGGCGCCGTAGAAGGCGGTGTACTGCAGCTCGGCCTCGAGGCGATGCTGGTAGTGGGCCTTCATGCCCAGGGATAGCGCCTTGCGGCCCTCGATGAAGTTGCCGCTCTGGTGCGAGTTGCCCGAGACGTCGTTCTTGTAGATGACGAAGGGCGACAGGTTGACCCCGGCAAATACGTCGTTCCAGGTACCGGTCAGCACCGCAGTGTAGCCATAAGCGTCGCGGGTAACCTGGGCGCTGTCGCCAAAGCCGGCGACATAGGGGCCGTTGGTGCGCCCCGAATAGCGCCGCCGGGTGCCGTCCCAGGCGGTGTACCACAGGCTGCTGCCGCGCAGGTGCTCGGAAGCCACTTCGAACACGCCCATCACCGAGTCGAAGCCCAGGCGCGGGCCGAAGTTGTACAGCGCGCCGAGGGAGGTGTTGAACATCTCCACGCGCTCGGAGCTTTTCACCTGGCCGAGGTTGTCGACTATCTGCCCACCGATATTCACCGGCCGCCCCGCCGCCATCTCGGGGGCCTGGGACAGCAAGTCACCGAGCAGGTCGGCGGTGGTGCCGATGCCAATCGGCATGTTCGGCCGGTAGGTCAGCTCGCCGAACACCGAGGCCAGGCCCAGGGGCGTGTTGAAGCTCAAGCCGAACATGCGAATGTCTTCGGCATAGTCGCGCTGGCCGCGCACCTGGCCGGCGACGTCGAGAGTGGCCAGGCCGCCCACCGCAGTGTTCAACGCCTGGTTGTACGCCTGGGCCAGCGGCGAGCCCGGCGCCGCTGCCAGCAGCCCCTGCAACTGCGCCACGCTGATGCCGGCCTGGGCCGCTACCGCCTGCTGGATCGCGGGCGTGGCACCGGCCTTGAGCTGGGCCATGTCGACGCCCTTGTAGCCTTGCAGGTCGGCGTGAATGGTCGGCTCTTTCGAGTGGTAGTTGACGAAGTAGAAGCCGAATTCGGTGCCGTTCAACTGCTCGGCCACGTAGCGCAGTGCCAGGCCGAACTGGCCGTCGTCGCGAGCCTTGAGGTCGCGGCCGATGGAGGCGACCTTGAGGTTGCCCTGGCCATCCACCAGCGGGCCGCCACGCAGGCCGCCGACGCCCAGCTGGCTGAGACCGCGGTATAGGCCGTTGAGCCCGGCCAGTTGCGGCAGGTTGGCGTAAGCGCTGTTGCCGCCCTGGGCGAACAGGTCGGTTTCGGAGAAGAAGGTGCCCACCGGGTCGAGGCGGGTTTCTTCCCATTTGAACTGGTAGAAGGTTTCCATCGACAGGTTGTCGCTCAGCCCGAGGTTGAAGCTCAGCGCCTCGAGCGGCATCAGCACTTCCTTGAGCTCGGCGCCGGGCAGGCGAAACTTGCTGGCGTTGATGGGGTTGGTGGTGTTCACCCCGCCGCGGTAGAACATGCCCTCCCCCCAGTTGAACACCTGGCGCCCGAAGCGCGCGCCAAAGGGCCGGTTGCCCAGGGTCCAGTCGCCATACACATAGGCGTCGAGGATCTCGCCTTTGCGCCCGGCGCTATGGCGGGTGGCGCGGGTGAAACTGTCGTCGCGGGGGCTGTTCTGGCTCGGTTGGCTGGGCAGGTCGTGGTCGTAATAGGCGTTGCGCTTGTCCATGATGCGCGTGTCGTAGAACGCCGAGCCGCGCACGAAGGCGCCGTAGTTTTGCCAGGTGAGTTCAAGATCGCTGGTGACCTTGAAGACTTCAGAGACCAGCCCCGGTTTGAAGTTGCGGTTGCCGTCGTTGACATTGACGTCGTCGTTGCTTTTGTTCATGCCCTGGGTGCGCCATAACTGGCCGTAGGACAAGGTGGTATCCAGCGAGCCACGCAGTTCATCTTCAAGAAAACTGAAGGACTCGGCGGCGGCCGGCGCACAGGCGAGCACCGGCAGCAGACCTGCCAGGCGGCAGCCTGTACCTATACGGGTGGTGGGCTTCACAAGACTCTCCCTGGGGTGTTTCAAGAGGGCTCAGTGCGGAACTGAGATTGCCAGGGAAATTGCAACCGGGGTGCCAAGTGGCATTTGTGGGAGGAGAGAAATATATGCTCACAGAAATTAAAAGTTCTGTTGTAGGAAACGTCTGATTGGCAAATCGGAAAGGATGTTTTTGTGGGTCGGAGTTGTCGGACAATAAATACAGAAAGGGAACTGTGTTTCTCTTTGCGAGATATTTTCAGCAAAAGTTCAATAGGGCATTCGTAACAGGATGATGGTTAAAAAAAACCGCACCTAGGGCAACTTTTCCCCAGGTAACAAAAAAGGTGTTACTTCCCGTAAGAAGTAACACCTTTCAGTGAATCGCCTGATGAATTACACCAAGCTTTTGCTCACCACTTCATACACATCGCTGGACAGCTCGCCCGAGGCCAGAATCCGCTCCAGCTCACCCTTCATCAAGGCCTGGCGCTTGGCGTCGTACTTGCGCCAGCGGGTCAGCGGCGCCAGTTGCCGCGAGGCGATCTGCGGGTTCATGGCGTTCAGGCGAATCACGATATCGGCAATGAAGCGATAGCCCGAGCCGTCGGCCGCGTGGAAGTTGATCAGGTTCTGCCCGGCGAAGGCACCAATCACCGCGCGCACCTTGTTGGGGTTCTTGAAGTTGAACGCCGGGTGTTCCATCAGTGCTCGCACGCGCTCCAGCCCGCCTGGCAAGGTGCTGGCGGCCTGCACGCTGAACCACTGGTCCATGACCAGCGGGTTGTCCTTGAAGTGCTCGGCAAAGCTGGCCAGGGTCTTGGCCTTGTCGGCGCTGAACGGCGAGTTCACCAGCACGGCCAGGGCGGTCAGGCGTTCGGTCATGTTGTCGCAGGCGTCGAACTGGTCAAGGGTGGCGGCCAGCACGTCCGGCTTGCCGGTGAGCATCAGGTACGACAGCGCGATGTTCTGCAGGGCGCGGCGGGCGAAGTGCTCGGCCTCGGCTACATACGGGGTGGCCTTGGACTGCTCGCGGTTGGCCTGGTAGCGGCGCCACAGCGGTGCGTGCAGTTGCTCGGCCAGTTGCAGGCGGGCGAACTCGCGGGCGGCGTGGATGGCGTCGACGTCGGCCACTTCGCTGATTTCGGTGAGGTAGGCCTCACCCGGCAGCGAGAGCATTTCGGCGACCATGGCCGGGTCTAGTTGCTCGTTGTCGAGCACGGTGCCCAGGGCGGTGACCAGGCGTGGGTCGAGTACCAACTCGGCGCCGCTCTGGTACTGGCCGATCATTTCCTGCAGCACCTGCACGGCCAGCTGCTGGCCGGCGTCCCAACGGTTGAAGCCGTCGCTGTCGTGTTGCATCAGGAACATCAACTGGTCGCGGTCGTACGGGAAGCTCAGCTTGACCGGCGCGCTGAAGCCGCGCAGCAATGAAGGCAGCGGCTTGGCGGCGATGCCGACGAAGGTGAAGGTCTGCTCGGCTTCGGTCACCGAAATCACCCGGGTGGTGCCCGCGGCTTCGGCTTCGTTGCTCAGGCGCAACGGCAATTCGCTGCCATCGGCGGCCAGCAGGCCCAGGGCGACAGGAATCACGAACGGCAGCTTTTCGACCTTGTCCGGGGTGGCCGGGCAGGTCTGGCGGAAGGTCAGACTGTAGGTCTTGGCGGCGGCGTCATAGGCCTCGCTGACCGCCAGGCGTGGCGTGCCGGCCTGGCTGTACCAGCGCTTGAACTGCGCCAGATCGACGCCGTTGGCGTCTTCCATGGCCTTGATGAAGTCGTCGCAGGTCACGGCCTGGCCGTCGTGGCGTTCGAAGTACAGGTCGCTGCCCTGGCGGAAGCCCTTGGCGCCCAGCAGGGTGTGGAGCATGCCGACCACTTCCTAGCCCTTTTCGTACACGGTCAGGGTGTAGAAGTTGGAAATCTCGATAAAGCTGTCGGGGCGCACGGCGTGGGCCATGGGGCCGGCGTCTTCGGCGAACTGATGGGTGCGCAGGTAGGCGACGTCCTGGATGCGCTTGACCGTGGCCGAGTTCATGTCGGCGCTGAAACCCGAGTCGCGGAACACCGTGAAGCCTTCCTTGAGCGACAGCTGGAACCAGTCGCGGCAGGTCACGCGGTTGCCCGACCAGTTGTGGAAGTATTCGTGGGCGACGATCGCCTC
>Ga0308164_10000880_pt1 | contig 40262 bp, 50 predicted proteins | sample PhyTR2_FD_201031 | JGI IMG/M metagenome (GOLD analysis project Ga0308164, IMG submission 201031) | Phyllosphere microbial communities from UC Gill Tract Community Farm, Albany, California, United States - DLSLT.R2 | ecosystem: Host-associated > Plants > Phyllosphere > Unclassified | place: USA...
CTGTTAAACGTCGTGGCGCTGTGCGTAAAGCCAAACTGTACTACCTGCGTGAGCGTACTGGTAAGTCTGCTCGTATTAAAGAGCGTCTTAACTAAGGTATCGCTAACGCGACATCTAAAAGTTAATATATATCAGGGGGTTAGCGGTAAGCTAACCCCCTTTTTTTTTGAAGTGGCAGCAAATTGGCAGCAGCGGCAAAAGCATTTGGCAGCAGGCATAAAAAAACCCGCTTTCGCGGGCTTCATCAGTGGAGCAGTGAGGGCTGGCTTTCGTGTTGCGTGTGAAGGGGAACCCTGTTTATCTGACCTGGCTCAACAATGATACCCGCCACGCTTTCATGAGTCTTGAATGTGCAGCTGCAATTGATATTTTGACACTGGTGATAGCGCTCTTTGGTTTCACGCGAAATATAACGGCTACTTTTAGCGTGAGCAGCAGTCTGGCACTTAGGGCAATGCATCATCTTAAACTTTCCTTGAGCGAGGCGGGGCGGGATGTATGCATTTTGAATAATCAAACTGGATTTTGCAAATTTAAGTTTCATCTTGTTTATTATTCGTCATCTTCTTCTACGGGGTCGGCCTCTGCTGTGTATTCGACGTCAGACAATAGAACTTCAAAATCCAGCTGCGTGGTATACCCGCTGCCGCTCAGGCTATGCGTCACCTTACTGATAATCCACGGCTGCGCATCGATCACCGACTTAAAGCCGCTCACCCTGACCGGCGTCTCCGGGTACAGGTCGGCGCGGCCCATTGCGAGCGTGAGCGAGAACTCAGCGACGCCGCGCTGCAGCTTATCCCACTTTGATTTAGCCGCCCGCATCGCGGCCGCTTTCGTCGCATACACAGTCGTCAGCGTGAATATGTTGTCTTCCGTGCCAGCCAGATAATCACCTTCACGGGCCTCCGGCGTTTTGGTCGTGGTCGTCTTTTTCTTTTTAGCCGCGGGGTGCTCCAGCGCGCGCAGGTGCTTTACCTTCGGCTTGCGCTTCACCTTAACTTTCTTTGGCTTCGGGTCTTTGGTATGCAGCCAGCTCGCAGAGACGCCCGTGTATGCGCCTCGGTCGGCAATGCTGAAGCTGTGCCGGTCGCCATCCTGCCGCGTGATAGTCATCTGCGGAATCGGCTTGCCGCTGGCAGTGACGCCGTTACCGGGCTTAATAAACAGAAGCCGCCCGGCCTTTACTGCCGCAACAGCGCCGTAAAGTGTGGCGAGTCGCGTCAGGAACTTAGCGTCAGTCTCCTGCGTCTGGTCGATGTGAGCCACGGCAATTCCGGCGAAGCCATCGGCCAGCATTGGCTTTAAGTTATTGCGCCCGGCTATCTGCATCACGACTTCCCCCAGAGTGGTGTCGTGATAGGACACTTCCCGGCGGGAATTGAGCGAGCCACGGAAATCAGCGCTGCGGGCGCGGATTGTCATGGTGTCCGGCGCGCCGTGGTGCTCTACCTCATCCACCGTGAAATTACCTTTGCCGAAAAGCGTCTGGCCTTTCCAGCCGAGAAACAGCGTTATCACCGCACCGCGTACCGGCATAGCCAGCTGCCCGTCGGCGTCGTCCAGCTCAATATCCAGCTGGTCAGCCTCAAAGCCGCGATTATCGGTCAGCGTCATCGAGATAAGGCGATCCCGGATATTGGTTGTGACGTCTTTAGAATTAACCTTCAGCATGAAATCCGGCGTCAGCTGCGCCCCGGCCTGCACCGGCAGGCTGCTTATTCCGATCATCCGAGCAGCCCCCCTGCAGTTGAAATCAGGCTACCGGCCGCCGACTTCACGCCGTCGATTGCCGACGTGAGCTGACCTGGCAGACTGGCGGAGCCGCTGATAAGTCCGTCTGCCTGTTTCTTCAGATCGCCAAACATGGAGGTGAGCGACTCGTCAACGCGCTTCAGGCTCAGGGTAAACATGATTTTACTGGCCGTCCCGTTGGGATAAAACTCGCTGAAGGTGTTAGAAATACTCTCGATCACGTACATGCCGTAAATCATGCCGCTGCCGCCAATCAGCGGCCACGCCATGCCCTCGTCAGCCATCAGGCGGATTGTCATCAGCGACAGCGAGCCGCCCGTGATTTCCGGGCGCAGCTCCCCGGATAACGTGATTTTTTCATCGCCCGGCCCGATAAACTGCGCCGACGGACGCTGCCCGAACCGGCTGTTAGTGGGCCAGCGGTAGTCGATATTCTGCTGCATATCCCCGTAAGGCAGGGTCTGTCGCATAAACGGCATCATGCCGTAAATCATCATCATCGTTTAATCCTCCCAGCCCATTTTGCTGCGGTTCTGTGCCTGCCGGTTGCGCTGCTCTTTAGCCTGGTGCTGCGCCATCAGCGCCATTGCGTCGTCTTTGGTCATACCCTCATGCATGTTGATTTCATACTGATAAGTATTCTGGCTGCGGTCGGTGAATCCGCCCCCGGCTGACGGGGCTGAAACCGGGCGATAAGGCGCGCCACCATAGGCGATGTTGTATTGCAGCCCGCCGGTATCTGCGCCCGCGCCGCCGGTTGCTACCGGATCCGGGGACGGGACTTTGTCTTTGAGGCCATCGGATTTCGTGTCGATAATGCCGAGCTTATCCAGCACCCAGTTGATGCCGCCCATAAGCTGATCGAGCGCGTGGCTCGGGATTTTCAGCGCCTCGGCCAGCATATTGCCGAACTTCTTACCCATGTCTCCGGCGGCGGCAAGTTCGGTCTGCGTGGATTTAACCGGCTCCAGCAGTTTGCCGAACCAGTCCCAAAGCTCTTTGACCTTGCCACCTACCCAATCAAACACCGGCTTCAGCGAACCGAACGAATCACTAATCGGCCCCATCGCCGCGGTAAAGCCTTCGGCCATGCCTGCTATAAAGGCGCTGATGGGTTCCCAGTATTTGCGCACCAGTAGCGCCCCGGCCACGATTGCCGCCGCGACGGCCACCACCGGCAGCGTGATAGCGCCGAGCGCGGCCGTAATAGCTCCGCCAGCGATGCTGAATGCCGTGCCGAGGAACCCCGCCCCGGCAATCAGGGTATTTACGCCCGCAATCACCGGCCAGGCTACCAGCCCGATAGCGCCCAGCGCGCCAACAAAAATCAGTCCAGCCGCTGCCGCTTTAGCAAGGCCCGCTGACAGAACCGGGCTTGCCTGTACCCACTTATCTATATTGAGCAGAAATTTCGTTGTGTCCTGGGTAAGTGTGCGCAGGCTGCTGTCCATCTGGTCATAAATATCTGTGCCCAGCGCCTCATAACCTGACTGCATTTCCTTGAAGTCGCCGCCGAGATTGTCCTGCTGCACTTTGACCAGCTTTTCTGTGCTGCCATCAGAGTTCTTGAAATTCTTAGTCAGCCTGTCAAGCTCACCGCTGGATGCAGATTTCATCAGCGTCACTGCTGAAGACGCGGCCTCCTCCCCGAATATGGTTTTCAAGTATTCGGCCTGCTGCGCATCCCCGAGTTTGTTTTTTTCAAAAGATTTCTGCATCTCCTTCAGGATGGTGAAGAAGGGGCGCATGTTGCCTTTTTTGTCAGCCGTGTTGACGCCCAGTTCCTTTATGGCCTTAAAGGCTGCGCCAGTCGGTGCCTGCACGCGCAGCAGCATCGCGCGAATACCTGTACCAGCCATGCTGCCAGTAGTGCCATTATTTGCCAGCGCGCCAATCATCGCCGCCGTCTGCTCGGCACTGACTTTGGCATTTTTAGCGACTGATGCGACATAGGGCATTGCATCGCTCAGATCCTGAAACTTTGTAGCTGTTCCATTGAGGGTGGCGGAAATCACGTCGCCCAGGTGAGCGACTTCGCTATTAGCCAGGCCGAAAGCGTTTTTAGTGCTCATCAGCAGCTCTGCACTGTCTTCCATTGTTTGGTTGTTGGCGAGTGACATATTCAGCGTAACAGGCGTTGCCGCCTTAATGTCATCAACGCTGCCACCTGCTTTGGCTATTACTATCTGCGCCTGCGCGGCATCGTTCGCTGAGGCTGCGGTGTTGTCGCCGATGCTGCGTGCCTGGGTTCTCAGAGACTGAAACTCAGGCGACTTTTTATCGAGGCCAAGAGTTGCCTGAAGTGTGGAGTTCGCCAGGGCGAAATCATAGCCAGGACGCAGCACGGATGAAGCGGCCACAGCTCCGACCGTTGCTGCGCCGACACCGGCTGCGCCGCCGTTGCGAACTTTCGCGGACAGCTCCTGCCCTTTACGGTAGCGCTCGCTGGTCTGGTTCAGCCGCTCCTGCTGTGCATTCAGCCGCTGCAGCTCCATCTTCTGACGGCTCAGGCTGACGGTTGCCTGCGCCGAGGCGGATTTCAGACGCTGCTGCTCGCTGCTCAGGGCTTTAGTGGAAATCCCCGCTGCGTTAAGCGCCTCGCGCTGCTGCTGCACCGAAAGGCGCAGGCTGTTGGACTTCGTCTGCAGCTCAGACGCTGCCTGCCGGGCCTTTTCCAGTGCGCGGGCCTGCTGTGTCGTCGGGCGCTCCGTGTTTTTAAACTGCACGGCCAGCGCTGCTACCTCCTGCTTTGCATCTTTGAGGCTCTGCTGCGTGACGGCCAGCTGCGCACTGGCCTTGCGGAAGCCATCAATTTTCCCCGCCTGCGCGTCCAGTTCTTTAATAGTCGTCTGCGTCTGGCGTATGTCAGATGACAGATTTTTGGCAGCGGTCTGCACGGCTTTGAAGGGCCGCGAAGCTTTGTCTACCGCATTCAGCAGCACCTGCACTTTAAGGTTATTGCTCATCCGGTGTCGCTCCGCTGCGGATAAAGGCTTTATGCCGCCAGCTCATCAACTCGGCCAGCGGCATGTCGTACATCTCGGAAGGTTGCCAGTGAAATATTGTGGCAATGTCGGCCATCAGGTCGTTGACCGTCAGGCCGTGCGGCCAGTCTATTCGTCCGACTTCGACTGCAAAAAACCAATCACCTTGCCGCCCAGCGCAATCAGGTCAACCGGATCAAGGGCGTTACATTCGGCCTTAGTCAGTGCGGGCAGGGTAATGCGGGGCAGCACGGTCAGCAGGGAATCAACATCTGACTGGCACAGATCAGCCAGGCGCACGCCGCGCAGACTACCGGCATTCGGCTTAATCAGCTCCACGCTTTTGATTTCGGTTTCGCCGCGCATAAGCGGGGTTTCAAACTCAACAACGTTATCTTTCTTTTCCATGATTATTCTCTGTTCACTGTAGTCAGTTAAAGCCAGCGACGTGCGCTGGCGTCAGGGTTTATACCAGGCCGAGGTTTTTACGGCGCTGCTCAAGACGGTCAACACCGTTGACCTTCTCCACCATGTTGATGGTGTCAATTTCGATCAGCTCTTTGCCGTTAAAGGTCAGCTTGTAATAGGTGTTTTTGGAGGTGATCTTGGTTTCGGTGTCTTCGCCCTGTTTGGCTTCGCCGAAATCAAACGACTGATGCTTACCGCGCACCTCAATCTCTACCGCGATTTCCTCGCCGGTATCGTCGCGCTGGTAAGAGCCGGTAAAGCGCAGGGGAATGTCAGACGCGCCCCATTGCATGAGTACCAGCTCATCGATGCCGCCGATGCTCCATTCAACATCGAGCGCGTCATCTTCCAGACCGTTATCGATAAAGGCCGCGCCGCTCATGCCGCCCGCGCGGAACGGATCGAGCTTACGCGCCAGCTTAGGCAGGGTCACGGCGGTGACGACGCCCTGATAGCTGTTGGCGTTGTTAAAAAGGTTCATACCCTTCAGTTTGCGTGGCAGTGCCATTTATCCGGCTCCTCAGCTGTTTACGGATGCGGCGAAGTTCGCCAGATAGGTGTCGGTAATGCGCTGGCGCAGCGTCAGGTCTTCCAGCGGCGGAACCGGCGTATAGTCGTAATCGATAAAGAGCTTGCCCGCCTTCAGGGTGTCTTTATCGTTGGCGCTTTCGTCATACCAGGCAGATGCACCCAGCAGATAACCGGCGTTAACCAGCTCGCGGAATTTCGCATTGATGCCCGCGATAATCTCGCGCACCAGAACCGGCGTAAGCGGCTTATCAACCGCCCACATGTGCGCCTCGGCCATCGTGTCGGCCAGCACCTGCGCCGTGCGGGTGTAGTTTTCAAACTGAAACAGCGAATCATCGCTGCAGGTACGGTTGCCCCAGAAGCGGAAACCGTCTTTACGGATCAGCGTGGTGACGTCGGCCTCATTGAGGAGGTCGGCGGTGGTGCCGGTCTGCTGCAGATCCCAGAACACCGATGCGGAAATGCCGGTCACGCCGTTAACGCCGACGTTAGACAGGGTTTTATGCCAGCCTGTGTCATTGTCGATTTTGGCGCGCAGGCCCAGCGCGCGCGCGGTCGCAAAGGCGGTATCGGATTTACTGGTCGCGGTGTTCCATGCAACGAAATCAGGCCAGATAACCATGATTTCGCGCTGGCTGAAGTTCTGGCGATACAGGCGGGCTTCGGAAATGGTTTTGCATTCCCACGCTGAGACGTAGGCAAAGGCGCGCAGCTGCTGCGCGATGCTGGCAAGCGCGGTCGCCACTGCCAGTGAGTCCAGCCCCGGCACGCCGAGAATGCGCGGCTTAACATCGAGCTGAGTCTGCGCGGCGAGCAGCGCTTTCATGCCGGTATACTGGCCGTTTTCATCCGTGCCGCCGATGATATTTGACGTGGTTTCGGCTTCGTCGGCACCTTCAGCCACGCGCACGACGACGGTCACGGGTTTGGACTGGTCGGCAATAGCCTGCAGCGCAGCGGCAAGCGTGCCTTTTTTGCCAGCCTTACCGACAGCGCCCTGCACATTGGTGATAAGTACCGGCGTATTGAGCGGAAAGGTTGCCGCATCCGCATCCTGCGCGGTGCAGACCATGCCCACGATTGCGGTTGATACGGTTGTAATGGTGCGCGTGCCGTCGTTGACTTCGACGACGCGGACACCATGATGATAATCAGACATCTGATGCACTCCGTTTTGAGGGTGTGCTCAGGGTGTCAGGTCAGGTTTAGCGGTGCATCTGATGGGGGTTTGCTGGTCTGTCAGCAGACAGAATTAATAATCTGGTGCTGCCTGTCGGCCGGTATGTACCGGTAAAGGGTTTTTACTGATACCTCCAGCACAAGCGCAATCTGCTGCAGCGTCGCGCCGTTCGCCAGCATTCTTTCGGCTCGGCCGATCACGTCCGGCGTCATTATGCGACGCCTGCCGCCAATGCGCCCTTTATCCCGTGCAGCCGCCAGCTCCGCACGGGTGCGCTCTATTATCAGCTCGCGCTCCATTTCAGCCAGCGCGCCCATAACGTGAAAGAAAAACCGGCCCATTGGCGTGCTGGTATCGATGCTGTCGGTCAGGCTGCGGAAGTTAACGCCACGCTCGCGCAGCTCCTCCGTCAGCATGACCAGGTGGCGCATACTCCTGCCGAGCCGGTCGAGTTTCCACACAATCAGCGTGTCGCCAGGCTGCAGGCAGCGCAGCGCCTTTTTCAGCCCCGGCCTTTCGCTGGTTTTGCCGCTTATCCTGTCTTCAAAAATCAGCTCACATTCTGCGCTCTGCAGCGCAACACGCTGTAAATCCGTGTTCTGGTCATTTGTTGATACCCTGATATAGCCAATCAGCACGCTGGATTCTCCGCAAATGGCCGCAAGTGTGCCAGCGCGGCCCGGCGCAGGGCCAGGCGTTTATTTCTCATAAACCTCGGTTTAACAGAAAGTTTTTCAGGCAGGCTTTTACGTACTGTAATTATGACCGTTTCCGGCAATTACACGCCTGACTCGACAGCGGCTAAGGTGCGTTGTCAGATAGTCGGTGCAGGAGCCAGTGGAAGCAGCCCCGCTACGGTTAATGCTGCTTCTTATACTGCTGCTGGCGGCGGCGGCGGTGGTGGCGGCTTTGTGGAGTTTGAAATTGATCTGACCAAAGCGAAGATTAGCAACGTTCCTGTGATCATTGGCTTGGGCGGGGCAGCAGTAATTGGATCAGCAGGCATTAAAGGCGGCACTACATGGTTTGGTACCAAAATTTCTGCATCAGGTGGCAATACAGGCTCGATTGCAACACGCCCAAGAGCTGATTACTCAAATACGGTCAGTTCACTGATGGTGATCCCTGGCCTGCCAGGTATCGGAGAATTTAAAGAGACGGCGACGGGATACAGGCTTCTGCGTAAGGCTAGCGGCAATTATGGCGGCTGGGGTTATCTGGGTACACAAGGGCAGTTAGGCGGTAGTGGCGGTGCCAGCGAGCTGTCAGGCGAGACATCTGCAGCAGGTAACAAAAGTAACGGTGCAAATGGTAGTGATGCCGGTTATGGCTCTGGGGGAAGCGGAACCTGTAACCTGTATGACGATACCAACCCAGATTCGGCAGCTTATAATGCCAAACCATCAGGCACCGGAGCCGATGGCGTGGCAATCTTTTACGAGTACGCATAATGAACAAACAATATGCAGTAATTAAAACAGGCAGTTATCTTGTAGAAAATACCATCGCTGCGCCTTCAGGCTTTATGATTAAGGGATGCTATACGATTGAAATCGGTGAAGAAAACGCCGCGCAGCCGGGTGCATTCTACAATCCAAATGACGGCCGATTTTACGGTGATGCTCAATACCATACTGACTATAAAAAATTTATAATTTAATGATAAAACCTAAATAACCGATTGTATTGATAGGCTGAACCTTTCCTAATGATGCTATACTGCTTACAACGAGTTATGGCTAATTTATCTGAAATGCATTTTTGGTCTTTCACTGGGTTGTTTTCTTTGTTGTGTACAAATTTCATCAGTGATAAGTTAGCCACCCAGCGTGACCTTTACGCGACGAGATTAAGCAGCTCTAAGTAATGTGGTCAACTAACCCCAAGGGAGAAGCATCTATGAATTCAATCAAATTTATCATTGGCGAAGAGGATTGGGGCGTATAACGTTCTAATTCTTAGAAACAAACAGTAGAATGGGAGCCACGTGGCTCCCATTTTAGTTTAAAAATTATGACTGATTTTTTACTGCATCTCATTGAGGGCGCTTCGGCAGGCCTTTGGAAGTTCATACACGATACCTGGCACAACAGCCCAACATTTTTTCCTGGGCTGTTTGGTGCCATTTTCGCGTGGTTCAGTATTCGCAATCAAAAGCAGAATTCACGTGAAAAAAATTCATTGGATTTTGAAGCTGCTTACAAGCGTAACGACAAGGTCGTCGAAGCTTGGGACACCGTCAGGAAAATTTACAGCGAGCGTAATGTACATCAGTTAAGCCACTGGGGCACAAAAGACACTGAACAAACCCCGGAGGCTAAAGCTCTAGCTACAATTTTCAATGAATGGGAAAGATGTGCGAACGCCGTTAATAATGGTTTGTATGACGATCACTACCTTTACCGTGTTTATGGCTCGACGCTGATTTTTCTTGATGTTCACTTCAGCCCATACATCGAAGAACGGCGAAAGATCAATCCCCGGTTTTATCGCAATATGAAGATTCTTGCGCTCACATGGAGAATTCGTCGTGCGTATGAAGACTCAGACGGTGAGGCGAAGGAATATATCGAACAGTTGAAAGAAGCGGAAAAATGCGTAGAAAAACTCAAAATAACTTATTGAAATTATTGACTTAAATCCTATTTTTTTATAAAGCCATACCGTGTTTTGCTACGTTTCAAAAGTTTGTCAGCTCAAATCTGAGCTGACAAATATCCGCTAAGGTTTTACGGGCCATTCAGTATCAAGCGCTTTATTAATATCGATCCGGCTCAATGCCACTCGATATCGCTTCCACTTAGCCAAGCGGGCAATCTCCGCATCTGTGGCAATACTAATGTCAACAGCATCCTGGAGCGGCGCAATAGTTCTGTTTGCTTCATCAATTTCAGCCGCCAGTCTACCGCTGGCAATCAACATTGCATCTTCAACATCGCTAACCGGAGCCGTAAACACGCCATCGCTATAGTTATAATTAACATCAGGCTGTTCAGGCAGCGCGGTTATATCTACCCATATCAGCGACGGATGGTAAAGTTTTTCGGGTCTTACATTTAGCGAGACAACTTCAGCAACGCGCTGATTCTCAATCCGGGCATAAGTTTTCATTAGCTAAATTCCTCAATATAAATAATACCGTCAGCCCCGTAATTACCGTAGTAAGGCGAGGTTCGGATGTTGCCGCCACCGCCGACACCAAATGAAGCCCGAGCATTTGATGCAGTCCCTTCGCCACTTCTTGAAGCGCCTCCCCAGTAGCTGGCCCCGCCGTCACCGGAACCACCACGATAAGGGTTAGCACCTCCGGTGATGACGCCGGGGGCATCGCTGCCATCGCCGCCCTGAATATTTAGATCTCCGCCTACCGAAGTTCCACCGGCTCCACCGGCATCGCCTCCTGCATTTACACCATTACCAGCTGTAATCTGCCCGTTAAAGGCACTGCTGGTTGAATTGTTGCTCTCTTTGCTGCCAGCGCCAACAATCCCCGCATACGTTTTGCTGTCATCAACAGCCAACATTGCGATTGCCGTACCGCCAGCGCCGCCACCGGCACCGCGTGCGCGATAGTTTTCGCCCCAGCCCAGAAAACCATAACCGCGCCCGCCGCCGCCGGTAATGATGATTCGGGCACGTTTAGTGCCGGATGTGGGTTTGTAGCTAATCGCGCCCGGCGTGGTGAAAATCTGGCGGCCAATCCAGCGCCCGGAAAACTTTTCGCTAATACCGAGGTTTTTGAGAACGTCAGCAATCAGCCCGGCGTCTTTGATTTCTGCCAGGGCATTTGCGATCTGCAGGTACTGGCTGTGGGGGTTATCAGCATCGAGATGCTTTTTCATTACGCCGTCAGCGTATGCCTTTACCTCGATAACGGCATCATCAACATACTTCCGCGTTGCCAGTACCACGGATGGATCAATCTTCAGCGTGACGGCCGTTGTGCTGTTTACGATTAAAATCATGCGCACGGTCTGCGTGCGCCCGCTGCCCTCGGCCAGCTGGGGCTTGTAGGTTTCCGGGCAGTTAGCAACGGCAATCAGCACGCCGTCGGCGTCATACAGGCCGATTTCGCGGATCCAGAAACCGCCCTCGCTTTCAGGGATAATCTGCTCGGCGATAATCTGGCTGCTGTTTGCCGCGTCAACAGTCAGGGAATTAAGCTGCGCGCGACGCTTCTCGCCGATGAGCTTTGTCTGTGCCGCGTCAGGCGTCGGCAGCGTGCCGCCACCATCGCCGACACCCATAGAGGCGATGTTCACTTTCGTGCCGAGTGCGGCGGCGTTCGCCAGCTTAGCCGCGCCCTGATTGGTCAGCAGGGCAAAATATTTTGTCGTCATGCGCTCACTTCCGTCAGGTCAATAAGATGCACCGCCACGCCGGAATAACCCGGCCCGCCGACGCTGATAAGTTCAGGGGTATAGGGATAAACGGTCAGCTCGTCGCCGCTGTAGCTGGCGACGGCAACCGGTAGCGCGCCGTTCGCGTCAAGATTGATAGACAGGCCGATAAGGTGACGGCTGCAGGGCTTCGCATCGGCTATCAGGCGCTCCAGCTCGTTATACATTTCCTCGGTAATGCCGGTATCCAGTACGCCCACGTCCAGCCGGAACGTGCCTGGCGCTTCGTTGGTTTTCCACCACTCAATTATCTTGATGAGATAGCCCAGCGGCTCAACGACGCGGCGGATTGCCCCGATAGTGCCCTTGTGCCGGTGCACGTACTGCGAGGCGGCAACCACGGCGCGCTTTGTCGATTCAGGCCAGGCTGAATCCCAGCGGTCAACTGACCACGCCCACGCCAGATAGGGCAAAAGCTCCACCGGGCATGTGTACGGATTCCATAACTGGCGCAGCGGCACGCTCATCGCGCCTGGACTTGCCAGCGCCTCGGCAGCAGCAATCTCAAGGGGTGTCGAGCCGGTCGGCAGCAGGCGCTCACTCATCCGAGCCTCCCACGGTCAGCGTGTAGCCTGTGCAGTAAGCGGCCTGTGTTTTATCAAGTACCACATCTGCAGCAGGCTTAATCAGATTGACGCGCTGCACGCCCTCAACGTGCATAGCGGCATACAGCGCAGACAGGCGAATGTCGCGGCCGAGGCGCTTCTGCGCGCTGACAAAGGCGGCGAGCTTTGCCTCTGAGGCGGCGCGGATTGGCTCCGCTTCCGGCCCCGGATAGAGGTACAGCTCGGCCACGATTTCGTATTCCACAATCTTTGCTGACTGCACGCTCACCCGGTCGGCAACCGGGCGCACGTCCTCATCATTGAGCGCTGCATTCACCACGGCCAGCAGATCATCACCGGCCACGCCGTTGCCCTCACGCGCGAGCACTGTCACCGTGACCACTGAAGGCGACGGGCTGATGGCTGATGCATCGGCTACCCGGCCGTCAGCACTTCTGGCATGGTACTCATAAGCGCCGGTTGGCCCGGCCACGCTCAGCCCCTCAAAGGCCGAGGCAATGCGCAGCCGGAAATCGTCGTTACTTTCCATCACGGCGGTGGTCGGTGGAATGGTTGTATCGTCGGCCGGGGTAATGGTCAGGCGGGTTACGCCATTATTCGCGCCGAGCTGGTCAAGGTCGCCGTCAAGTGCATACGCCACCATAACGGCCTTTGCAGCCTCGTTGATGCGCTGGCGCAGGATCAGCTCACGATAGGCATTTTCCTGCAGCAGCTTAACGATGGGTTCTGACTCCAGCGTCAGCGTGCGGGCGACGGCGTCCTGCTGGTCAGCAGGGTAAAGAGAAATCAGCGTTGCTTTTCGCTCGGCCAGCAGGGTTTCATAGTCCAGCGACTCCACCACATCTGGCGCGGGCAACTGGCTCAGGTCGATAGTTGCCATAGTCTCAGCTCACAGGAACGGTTAAGGAAAAAGGCTGCGCGTTGTCGGTGCGGTTGCCGGACAGCTCAACCACCATTGCGCCGTTGATATCCGACTCAAAGCTGATGGCAGTCAGCTTTACGCGCGGCTCCCATTTCAGGATCGCCATATAGCAGGCCGACATAATCTGCAGGCGCAGCGCCTCGTTTTGCGGCTGGTCAATCAGCGCAGATAAAAGTGAACCATACTGGCGACGCATTACCCTGGTGCCGACAGGGGTCAGCAGAATGTCACGCACTGACTGCCGGATATGATCGAGGTCGGTCAGCGCGCCGCCGGTTTCCCGGCTCATGCCGATATATTTTGCGGTTGTCATATCGGTTCCCCTGTCTGGCCGCCGCTGTCGCCAGGATGTTTATGCTTATCCAGAAATTTGCCATTTGATGAAAGGCTGCCGCCGGTATGCGTCACGTCGCCTTTCATCGTTGCGCCTTGGGTGACTTCCAGCTGCGCAGTTTTAAGCAGCGCTGAGCATTCCACTTCTGGCGAGTCAAACAGGATTTTTACCGCGGCCTTGATGGTTGCCGTCTGTATGCCGGTTGCGGACAGCGCCCCGGTTTCCGGCTCGTACTCGATCACTGCGCCGTCGGGAAATGACCAGTGCAGTGCATCGGCCGAGGCTGATGGAGCCGGATATTCATCAGAGAAAATGCCCGGCAGCACAAAGCCGGTATCGAGTTCGCCGCCGAGGCAAAGAATAAGCACCTGCTCACCCACTGACGGCGCATTCCAGGAGCGGGTTTTACCCGCGCGGGCGCTCAGCCAGTGCAGCCAGCCAGTCGTATTTTTTCCCGTATCCACACGGCACAGCCCGCCGTCAAGGTTGACGGCCGACACGGTTCCGATACGGATCAGATTGCGCAATAGACGCTGCATTTCTGCTAGTTGTTCGTTCATAATGTTCATGATGAACAAAAAAACTTTTCATTTGAAAGCAAGCGTGTCCGATGGTCAGTAGCCAAACAATAAACAAATCAAAAAGAGTTTAAATATCATGAGAAAATTTTTTGAAGAAGATGAAACACAAAGGGTCTTGAAGCAGTGCCGTAAGCTTGTTGCAAGGGAATCAGCGGATACTGAGTTTGATAAGACTAGAAATTTATACATAACCCAAATGATTGATCTAATGACTCAGTATCCTGAGTATTGGGATAAAACCACACAATTAAATATAAGTTACTTTAGTGATGTATTCATTAATGACATGAATAGGACGGATTTTAATAAACAATATCTAGATATAATATTCTCAGGTTTGTTTAGGTTTTTAATTGAAAGCTATATTAGCAGTCCCGGCGAGATGAGCATGGAGTCGAAAGCCATAAGAAAATTTGCTACAAACCAAGTGTCATATTTTGTAGAGGATGCATCTATTCAAATAAATTACGCCCTCCAAGATATGTCCATTACTATGTTTAAGAGCCTTTATAATGAAGAAGGCTTACAGGCTATCAGGAGTTTCTCTTCCGTTAAAGAACAAGCCAAGGCTCTGAAAGTTGTATGGGATAATGAAATTAAATCTAAGGAAGAAAGTGTAAATTCTTTGAAGGAGGAACTTACCCATCAATTAGACTCGTATAACTTTGTTGGCTTACATGCAGGCTTTGCTAAGCTTGGTCGTATGAAAGCAGGCGAGCTATTTTGGTCAAGACTTATAATGCTAATTATCGGTGGGCTTACTCCGATATCAATTGCTACACAGGCCTATTTATATCACCATTTTAATGTGGCATTCCAAACGCCAATGGATCTGATTAAAATGATTCCCGGAGCAAGTGCAACGTTGTTGTTACTGTATTATTTTAGGGTTTCCCTGAATAATTACTCATCAGTTCGAGCTCAGATTATGCAAATTGAGCTTAGGAAGAGTTTGTGCAGGTTCATTCAAAGATATTCTGAATATTCCGCGGGAATCAATACTAAAAACCCTCAGCTTTTGGCAAAATTCGAAGAGGTTATATTTTCAAACATAATGACTTCAGAAGATAAAATACCTTCAACATTTGACGGTATTGAGCAGGTAGCAGCACTAATCTCATCTTTGAAATCCAAATGATACTTACGTGAATTTACTGCAAATGGTTCAATACAATAGCTTGAACCATTTCAAAATCCTCTTTACGAATGCCGAGCAAAGGTCGTGCCTCATATTGCACTTCTTTTCCTTTAAGTGACGGTCGGTCGCGCAGCCCGTAATGATGCACGCGGGCCATGCGCTGCACGTTACCCGCAAACTCGATCACGGCCTCATTCGGGCTGGCCTGCGTCTTCATGTATTTAGCGGTTCGAAGTTTTGCGAACATCTCGCGCTTTATGCGGCCCTTTTTGCTGCGCACCGGCTGCGTTTTACGGGCTTTAAACGGCGTGCCGTCAGGAGCCTGCTGGCGCTTGATGTTTTGCTGCTGACTCGCGCGCAGCTTGCGGCCAATGCTGCGCGCCATCTCTTTACGCGCCGGGGCTGACAGGCTGCTGATAAGCGCCTCCAGCCGGTCATTTATCAGCTGCAGCTCGCTCATGTCTGCAACTCGCTGACCAGCTCGCCCTTAACGTAAAGCTGCACCGGCCGCGCGTCATTCTCCGGCAGCGGGTTCTCGCCGACGTGAGTCACGTGCAGCCCGTCGTCGGCCCGCTTCACGATCACGCGCTCGCTCAGCTGCAGCTCGATGCTGATATCGCTGGCCGTGTCGCTGATAACATCCGCCTGGAAGGTAAAGCCCGTCCGGCGCTTTTCCTCGGTTGCCATAATGTCGGGTTCATTTGTACGCAGCCATGCCAGCAGCGGCACTATCAGCAGGTCGATGTTACCGGCGTAATCGGTGATAACCATGTTGAGCCGGTACTGGTATTCAAACGACAGCGAGCTGGCAAGCGTCGAGACGATGCGCCCGCTGTCGATAAACACGTTCAGCGCGTCAGGGTTTCGCTGCAGCTCCGGCACGCTGTCTGTCAGCGCCTGGCGAAGTTGTTGGGGTTTCAGCATCGTGTTGTTCCTGGCAGTCTTTGATGATTTCGACCTGCAGCCCGCAGGCAGCGAGTGCGGCCTCAAGCTGGCGATTATCCGCCGCCAGATCGCCCGCCGTTTTAAGGCTGTTTCCCGGCACCGGGCAGCTTGTCACGCGCGGACACCCAGTCCAGATAATCTCTGGCGCTGGCGAAGGCCGGGCGGGCGTGCAGCCGGATAACATCGTCAGGCAGAGCAGCAGCAGACCAGTCACGCAGTATCGGATTCGCATCGGTTTCCCTCTGTATGGTCATTTCACGGTTAAGCGCGGCCGTGCTGGCGCGCCCCTGCATCAGCCGCAACTCGGCCTCGCGCTTCTGGCTGGCCCTTGCATCGGCGTCCAGCCGGGCTATCGCTTTATCCCGGCTCTCGATACCGGCCGACAGCGTGCCGATAATGCGCTGTGCGCTGGTCAGGTCATCCTTCGCGACCTTCCACTGCCAGCCGGTCACGCCCAGCGCCAGCAGCGCGACGGCCAGAAGCAGAGCTATCAGGCGCGTCATTTCGCACCCCGCAGGCAGTAGGCTGTCTCATTCGCACGGCGGTTTTCCAGCCCGCGATTTCTCACGCCCTTAACGAATACCCAGCGCCGCAGCTCATTACAGGCATCAAGCCAGTGCTGCATCATGATGTAACGGGCAAAGGTCGAGCTGCAGGCCGCGCGCACGCCGACGTTAAAGGCGAATGAAACGGCCGTGTCATAGACCGGCTGTGGCATATCGCTGCGCATACAGGCATCGATCCCGCGCTCGACGCGCATCACGTCATACACCAGATTGACCGCCGCCTGTCGCTCGCTGATCTGGCTTTGCGGCGTCACGCCCTCTGTGTGACCGATTCCGTTAGTCCAGACTCCGGCGCTGCACTGATAGGGCGATGTGCGGCACCCCTCGGCGTTGGCGATGAGCGCAAGCCCGGCCTCGGACGTTTTCAGGGTTTTGAACTGAGGCAGCAGCGCAGCAATCGCCAGCACGGCCACCACGGCGCAGCGTTTAACGGTCTGGCTCAAGGCTCACCCCCCGCAGGCGCTGCAGCTCGTAGGTTTTACGGCGGTAATGCCAGTTGATAAAGAACGTCGCCACGTTAGTGATAAGCGTGATAACGGCCACGCCGGAACCGACCATAAAGGCGATATCCTGTGGCGTATGACGGCCGAACCACATCAGGATGAGGCCAATCAGGTAGTTGATCACAGAGCTGATTTTTTCCATTTTTAGTCCCACAGGTTGACGGTTTCACCTGCTGAAGAATCCGGCAGATCAGGCAGCGTCACCTCGCAGCCGTGCGGCAGTACCGGCCCGCTTTCGGCGAGGCCCGGATTAGCCGCGTAAACCAGTTCGACGGCCTGACCGGTACGCCCGTAATAGCGCTGACAGATTTCATCAACGGTATCGCCCTGCTGCGCGTAAATGTTCATCAGAGCAGATCCACAATGCAGCCAGGCTTACCGGCGATGCGGCTGATACTGAATCGCGCATCGCGCCAGTACTCGTCGGCGCTCGCCTCGATTTCGCCCGCTTTTTTCGTGCCGCTGGCGTCGTAGCCACGATAGCGCTCGACGATGGTGGCGGCAGTCAGCGCGCTGACGGCAGCAAGGTACGCAGTGACCTTTTCGCTCTCGCCGTCCAGCGATTCCGCAGGCACGTCGGCCAGCACCTTAAAGCCCGCTGCCATCTGCGCGGCGCGCCAGTCGTACAGCTCGGCGTTCACTTCAGAAATTGCCGTCTTCACGGCCAGGCGCAGGCGCTGCGCCGTGACCGTTCCCTCATAGCGCAGTGAATCGCGCAGCTGCTGCAGGTCAACGTCAGGCCAGAAAAACGTATTTTTTACCGGCGGCTCGGCAGCGTCTGCCGGTCGCGGGGCGGGGATAACAACCGTGTTATTCATAATCGGCCTTTGAAATAGGTGGGCGGTGGAGGACGGCGCAGACACTGAAAGTGCGTTGCCGTCCTGCCGCCCGTGCGCGGGGTCGCGTTCGGTCAGCGGCTGGCGATGGCCTGTTTTTTCATCGCCGTTCCCAGCCGCTCAATGTCTTTTTTGACGCCGCAGCCGTCGTGCAGCTGATGCGCCCTTACAAGGTGGGTCATCGCCTCCGAAGCCCTGCCCGCATCGCGAAGCACATACCCGGTTATCTTGTGCAGCTTGGCGCGCACCTGATCGGGCATGTCTTCAGATTCCGTCATCGCAATGGTTGCCAGCAGCGGGTCAACATCGACCGGCGCTTTTGCCGTCCAGGCGCGCGTTGCCGCGCTGGCGACTTCCTCGGCGAGCAGGTAAGGCAGGCTGGCGCGTTTGAAGCCGTCAGGCGAGACAAGGCCATGCGTCAGCGCGTACCGGGCAATCTCCAGCGCGCCTGGCACGTCGCCCGCATCGAGCCGCCAGATCATGACGGTCATCAGCACGGCATCCTGTGCGCCTTTGCCTTTCTCCAGCACGCCGGACACCCACGGCAGGTACTCAGGCAGCAGCTGACGCTTCATTTCCGCCTTGCGCTCGTTAGAGTGCACTTTCTTCAGGCGGCGCTTGTCGTCGTTGAGCTTGATGAGCATCTGCTCATAGCCGCTGGCATGGCGCAGCGGGTTGTCGGCGATCTGCGAGGCTTCGATAGCCTGCTGGCGCATGCGGTGACGTCGGGCAGGGCTTAACATGCGTTACGCCTCCGCTTGTCCGGTGCCAGCAGCGCCGCCGTTTTCTGCCGCTGCTTCCAGCGTTGTGGCTGCAGGTTCAGCGAACACACCGACTTCGATGTTTTCAACCAGGCAACCGGCCGCGTAATCCTCGATCACGTAGTCCTCGTTGATGGACTCATAGTTTTCGATGCGGTCGCGCTTCGGCACTTCGTCAATCAGACGGCGGTGCGTGCCTTCCTGCCAGTAAATCGACAGGTTATCGGTGCGGGTGATAAACATGGCGTCGGCCGGGAAGTACGGCACGCGCACCGCTGGCAGACCGCCGATGCGTTTCTGACTGATAATGACGTCAGCAGCCAGCTGCTCGGTATTGGCCTGCGACTGGTTGACGATCGGGAAGTATTTATCAGCCAGCAGCTGACGGCCCACGATGACAACCAGCTCCGGGTCTTCCTGATACCACGGCTCGATCAGGGTGTTGGTGGCATCCATCACCAGCGCGTCGAGGTTGGCGTAATCACCGTTTTTGCCGACGCGGATTTTTTCAGAAACGACGGTGCCGTTTTCGTCGGTGATTTTGCTCATCACGCGCGCCGGTGCATCGTTGCGGTACTTCTGCAGCCAGCCTACGGCCACGTCCTGCAGCATCGAATTCTTGGCGCGGTTCGAGGTTTTGGCGCGGGTCACGCCGTTGAAGCCGATCATGATGCGGTCAAGCGCCTGACGCTTCACGATGGCGTCACGCAGACGGGCCTGAAAATCTTCATAGCGCGCCCACAGGTCGAGGGTGTTATAGCGAATATGAAAGTCGTAGTTGACCTGCACACACTCGTAACCCTGCTTATCCAGCGCGGCAAAATCAGCGGTTTCGCGCTCGTCGCCACCTGCCGTGTCGGTCACGCTGGCAATCGAGCCGGACACGCCGATCCCGATTTTCTCGCCCTTCATTTCGGACACCGGCACGATGTTGATGCGGGTCAGGAAGTCGGAAGACTCCTGCACGCGGTTCATCAGGGTCTGCGTGACCGTCGGCTCAACGGTAAACTTTTTGTTCATGTCGTCGGTTTCGACGCCGTTCAGCTCAGCAAGGCGGGTCATGAACTGGTTAAACTTAAAGCGGGTATTCTTGCGCATTGGCGTTCCTGTTTATCTCTGTGTTGGGTTTTAACGTTCAGGCAACGCCTGATTAGCAGTCGGTCTGCGCGCCGGACTTCGGATCGCTGCCGGTTGCCGCCGGGCGGCGGTTAAAGCTGCCGTCGGTCTGCGAAAGCTGGCCCTGCAGCGCAGCGAAAGCGGCGCGGTCTTCCCCGGCCTGCTGCTCGATAGCCTCAAGGCGTGCGCTGACGGATTGCTCCAGTGCCGACAGCTCCTGCGTCTGGCTCTCCGCGTTCAGCTGCACCTGCTCAGCGACGGCCGTTACCGCCGCGCTGACGTCGGCGAACTGCTCGCCATCGGTTTTCTTTTTGGCAGAGAACATCGCTGAGATGCGCGCCAGCAGTGAAAGTGACGGCTCGGCCATCTCTTCAAACTCGATCACGGTTTCTTCAGCGGCGGTAAAGAGGTTGCCTTTGTCCAGCTTGCGGGACGCCAGCGGGTTAACTTTGGCCGTGGCGCTGAAGCTCAGAATCTCCGTGCCGAGGCTTGCCGGGTCGTCGGTGACGGCCAGGCCAACCAGATACGCCTCGCCCGTGTCGGCGAACTCCGGGTTAACTTCAATGGAGGTGTAGATTTTCTGGCGCGCTTTGGTCAGCTCGACCAGCTCAGGCGTCGGATCAATCCAGCCAAACAGCGCCAGCTTGCCTTTGAGCGGGCCTTCGCCGATTTCTTCCGCCTCGACGGCGGTCACGTCGCCAAAGCGGCGGAAGGTGCTGTCAGCGGCATAGCCCCGGATGTGCTCCATGTTGATGCGTGCGCCGTACATTTCCGGGCTGTAGTTTTTCGCCATCTGCGAAATCCAGTCGCGGGAAATGACACGGCCGTCAGTGGTTGCGCCTTCAACTGCGATACGAAAACGCTTTGCTTTGATTGCTGCCATTAATCAGGCTCCGGTCAGGTGTTGGGTCGGTTCGGGGCCAGTTTCCCCGTCGCCACACAATCCCTCAACGAATGCCAGCCCGCTGATGCATCAGCAAACAGGGACAGCAGGCGCGCCATTTTCGGCACCGGTAGCCTTGCCGGTATGAAAACGACACCGACAACCATCATCAGCGATCCGCGCCGTCAGGCCGCGCTGCTTTACTGGCAGGGTTATTCCGTGCGCCAGATTGCGGAGACGCTCGGACAGAAAACGCCAACCGTGCAGAGCTGGAAGCTGCGCGACGCGTGGGACAACGTCGCGCCCATCAGTCGCGTGGAATCCAGCATGGAAGCCCGGCTGATTCAGCTCATCATGAAAGAGGTAAAGGGGAATGGTGATTACAAAGAGATAGACGCGCTCGGCCGTCAGATTGAGCGCCTTGCCCGCGTTGAGCGCTACCGCAGCAGCGGCAACGAGGCCGACTTAAACCCGAACGTGCGCAACCGGAACAAAGGCGAGCGCCAGCCGGTTATTAAAAACGAGTTCAGCGAGGAACAGGTAGACAAGCTGACCGGCGTGTTTATGGATAACTGCTTTGAGTATCAGCTCAACTGGCACCGCGCCGGGCTGACTCACCGCATCCGCAATATCCTGAAGTCCCGCCAGATTGGCGCCACGTTCTACTTTGCCCGTGAGGCACTGATCGACGCGCTGACCACCGGGCGCAACCAGATATTTCTTTCAGCCAGCAAGGCGCAGGCGCACGTTTTTAAAAACTATATCATCGACTTTGCCCGCCAGGCTGACGTTGACCTGAAAGGTGATCCCATCGTGCTGCCGAACGGCGCGCGCCTGATATTCCTCGGCACTAACGTGCGTACCGCGCAGAGCTACACCGGCAACCTCTATCTGGATGAGTATTTCTGGATCCCGAAATTCCAGGAGCTGCGCAAAGTTGCCAGCGGCATGTCGCTGCACAAGAAATGGCGCACCACTTACTTTTCCACGCCCTCGGCCCTGTCACACAGCGCCTATCCGTTCTGGTCTGGCGAACTGTTTAACAAGGGGCGGCGCAGCAAAGATGATCGCATTGAGATAGACCTGTCGCATTCTCACCTGGCGAAAGGCGCGCTGTGCGGTGACGGGCAGTGGCGGCAGATCGTGACGGTTGAGGATGCGCTGACCGGCGGCTGTAACCTGTTCGACATTGACCAGCTGCAGCTTGAATACAGCCCGGCGGAATATCAGAACCTGCTGATGTGTGAGTTTGTCGACGACGCCGCGAGCGTGTTCCCGTTTGCCGAGCTGCAGAGCTGCATGATCGACAGCCTGGAAGAGTGGGAGGACTTTAACCCGTACCTGCCGCGCCCGTTTGCATACCGGCCGGTCTGGATCGGGTATGACCCGTCGCACACCGGCGACAGCGCAGGCTGTGCGGTTATCGCGCCGCCGCTCGTTGCGGGCGGAAAGTTCCGCGTACTGGAGCGTCACCAGTGGCGGGGCATGGACTTTGCCGCGCAGGCGAAATCTATCGAGGACTTAACCAAAAAATATACCGTTGAATATATCGGTGTGGATGCAACCGGCATAGGGCAGGGGGTTTTCCAGCTGGTACGCCAGTTTTACCCGGCCGCGCGTGAGATCAAATACTCGCCGGAAGTGAAAACCGCAATGGTGCTGAAGGCAAAAGACACAATCAGCAGCGGGCGGCTTGAATATGACGCCGGGGCAACGGACATCACGCAGTCGTTTATGGCAATCCGTAAAACCATGACGGCCAGCGGCAACCGCTCAACCTACGAGGCGAGCCGCAGCGAAGAAGCCAGCCATGCTGACGTCGCCTGGGCAATCATGCACGCACTGTTAAACGAACCGCTTACCGCAGCCAGCGGCGGCGCTAACCCCTCAATTCTGGAATTTTACTGATGAGCAAACGCAGAGGCCGCAAGGCTCAGACCACCACCGCGCAGCCTGTACAGGCAACCGCACCGCAGCAGCACGCCGAGGCATTTACCTTTGGCGACCCGACGCCGGTCATGGATAAGCGCGACATTCTGGATTACGCCGAGTGCATCGGTAACGGGCGCTGGTTTGAGCCGCCGGTCAGCTTTAGCGGGCTGGCTAAGAGCCTGCGCTCGGCCGTGCATCACAGCTCGCCGATTTACGTGAAGCGCAACATTCTGGCCTCAATGTTTATTCCGCACCCGATGATGAGCCAGCAGGAGTTCAGCAAGTTTGCGCTTGATTATCTGGTCTTCGGCAACGCTTTTGCCGAGCTGCGCCACAACGGCCTGGGCAAGCCGCTGCGCCTTGAAACCACACCGGCAAAATTCACCCGCAGAGGCGTGAAGGAGGGCGTTTACTGGTTTGTCAATGACTGGAAAGAGCCGCATGAATTTTCGGCCGGCAGCGTGTTTCACCTGCTGGAGCCGGATATCAATCAGGAGCTTTACGGCCTGCCGGAATATCTAAGCGCGCTTAACTCCGCCTGGCTGAATGAGGCGGCAACTCTTTTCCGCCGCAAGTATTATCAGAACGGCGCTCACGCCGGTTATATCCTCTACATGACTGACGCGGCGCAGAGCAGCAGCGACGTTGACCGGATGCGCCAGGCAATGCGTGACACGAAAGGCCTGGGTAACTTCCGCAACCTGTTTATGTACGCGCCGAACGGTAAGCCGGATGGGATCAAGATTTTGCCGCTTAGCGAGGTGGCGACGAAAGACGATTTCTTTAATATCAAGAAGGCCAGCCGCGATGACCTGTTAAGCGCGCACCGCGTGCCGCCGCAGATGATGGGGATTATCCCGGACAACTCCGGCGGGTTTGGTGATGCGGTGAAAGCGTCTCAGGTATTCGTGCGTAACGAACTGACACCGCTACAGGAAAGGATGAAGGAGCTAAATCAATGGTTAGGAACAGAAGTTTTATCGTTTAGCCCTTACGAGTTAACTTAGTTACAACGGGTAATTATGCTTAAGCCGCTCCGCCTTGACCCGTTTGAGGTGGGGCAGTGTTCGCAGCAGCAGACATAGCCGCTTGTATTGCAGTAGCTGTAAAGAGTGTTTGTGAACCACTGCCATTGTGATCAAAGACGGAAATTTCAGTAATCCTGCCAGATGTGACTCTGTGAAAAAAGTCGACAAAATACTGAGGGTCATCACTTACTGCAGTTACGCCAACAATAAAACCTTTAATATTCTCAATAAAATAATTCGCCGAAGCTGTTTGCACAGCATTCATGAAGCCATTACCACCAGTAACAGGTCTTTTAAATACAATATAAGCAATCTTTAACTTAAAGAAATCAGCTCTTCTCATGGAAGTAAATTTTAGAGAGAAATGATAAAGAGTTACAATCCCCTCGTGAATTTTATTGCGAATATCCAGCTTATGAGTCTTTTTTGGGTTGCCTTCTTTAAACTCAACAAAGTAAAGAACATCATTATGTAAAAACAATGCATCAGGTGATTTTTCATTACCATCGAAGCTGTATGCATCGGAGCAGTTTTTTACTTCATCAAAGCTTAGTGCTAATTCAGGAGATACAATAAAGTCTCGAGCTCCGTTAGTATTGCGGCTAATTGTAGTTAACGGCAATACTTCGCTCGGATAGTTAGCACAAAGGGCATTATAGAGAATTGCCTCATTGGATAACTGCGGCATCTGACTCATCTGATTACTCCATGTCATCAAAATTAGATTCAGAGAAAACATCATCAACTGATTTTTTATTTAGTTCATGCATAGGTGCTGCCAATAAGTCTATTGCGTATGAAATGTTTTCTGAAATATCCGAAAACTCAGAAAACTTTACCCCATCTTTTTTATGAGCTAGGTAAAATTGATGTTTAATTCTTTTCTTGACACTAAACTCTTTCAACGCATGTACAATATATGGGCTATGAGTGGTGACTATTAGGTCAACACCGCAACTCACTAATGCCGTTACAATTTCACAATAAACGACCTGCCATTTAGGATGCAGATTTACCTCTGGCTCATCCAAAAGCAACAGGCTGTTTTTCTTAGTATTGCCTCCTTTAATTAGGAGATCGAGCATGCCAATAGCTTTTATACCAGAAGCAATATTTGTTGAGGATATAGAAATGCCATCTCTATTGAATACAAAATCTTTTTTATCAACATCGTAATCTACACTACCATCTAACAAACCATTAATTTTTTTAGAAAGCACTGCCATTTCTGAATCATCGAGAAACATTTCGAACTCAAAAAACCCGTACATTGAATCACTTAATTTTGATGACAAGTCTTTTAAATGCAAAGGGACGGATAGTCTATTAGATGATGTATCATCGAAAAGAGTTTTAGATGTCCTTACCATATTATTAAACTGGATAATAGCAGGAGAATCTACATAAGTAGCATCGCTGAAGCCTAGGTCTTCATTAGCTTGATACCTGATAGAACCGTCTCTATTTAAACTGATATCAATAATATCACTTGCACCATCTTTAATAGATATGGTTGCAGCATTTTGAACATCACCGCCTTTCTGTAATATTTCATTTTTGAACTCAGAATAAAATGCCTTCTTAATCGCACGATTAATGGCACCTTTTTTATCTTCCGGCTCATTGAGTACATACTCTATTTTTGTAAAATTATACTCAACTAGCGAATAAAGCTCATTGGATATTTCAATGCCTTTAGAACGCGCATTATCTAATACATAGAGAGCCTCATCCTTAGCCATTCTATATTCGAGCCGTATTTGATTTTGCAATCTCCTTGGCTGAAAGAAATCCCTAACTTCAATTTCATGAGTAATATTTACAGCGCGCCTCACCGCAAAGTAAATCTCTTCCAAATAAGAAAGAATGGTGACTTCTTTACTCTCTTCTAAATCTTCTCTATATCTAGCAAATGCTTTCACCAATGAAAATAAAATCTTTCCAACTGTACTTTTACCAGTATCGTTTTCGCCAGTTATTACAGTCAGGCCACCTATTTGAACCTCGGCTTTTTTAATAATACCAAAGTTATCGACTGTTAATTTCATTAATCTACCTATTAAATTTATGTGTAAGCATTAAGATGCTACTTATCATCTGCTCACCACATGTTATTATATCTTTGGTTCAGCCGCCATAGGACCTTGCTAACTTCAAGAAAAGGTTTAGGTTAGTGCACGGTTGCACTGCAGCCATGTTAGTCCTATAGACATGAAACTATTCGGCTTTAAGCTATAGTTTTCGCAAGGTGCTCTTGCGATCAATTTGATGGAGAGATCTAGGCCACTTTGTTGCTTGAGCCTTTCCAGACAGCATGCGCGCAATGCTATCCCCGCCACGCCTGCCCGCTTTTTGCATCGCTTTTCATGCAGTTGCATTCACATAGCAAAACAGCGCCATGACTGGCGCTGCAGGGTGTTTCAGTGCTCTGAAAATTAATGCGGATCCATGCGCGTTATGCATGCATGGCTCATTTACGGGTTACAGCACCTGCAAAATCCGAGGATGAAGCACTTCCAAAGCGCAACTGCTGCAGGAAAATGATGCCCTCACGAAGAGAAACGGGGCGAGGCAGCTCGATCATAAAAACAAAATCATACGTCCTGCCTAGCCAGAATCCTCCGCCAGCCTCTTTAGGGCGCTGAAAGAAAACCCAGCCGCCAGAATGGAAGCACTCCAAACAATCGCCCCGGTAAACTATCTGATAGTTAGTGTCGCTTCCGGCCATTTGCTAAAGCCTCACATTGCTCGCTGTTCAACCATGCCGCCGCAAAAGTCATCAATCTCTAATCGGCAGCATAAAAGATTTCCTTGCCAGCGTTCTGGTGAATCTCCGAGTTCGCCAATTCGGCAATAATGCTGAGTGCCAGTTTTAGGTCTGACGGCTTGCAGTTTGCGATTAACGAAACCTCCGCAATGAACTGCACGCACGCCATTTTTTTATGTATTTGGTTTGATTCCTGAACCGTCATTTTCCCTCCCCTAACTTAACTGTGTATTTATACAGTAGCATAGCACTTATAAGTTGAGAAATGAAAAATATTTGGTTTATTTGTTTTTTATCTCATTGATATAAAACAAGTAAATCTAAGAGATTTTTTAGAATCGCTTGCTCATAAATCGTGGTCATCAGAACGACGGCCACATGATTTGATTGCTCCAATGCAGAAATTACGGCCTTTTTTTACGGTTTTTTTCTGCTAATCGGTTAAATCGTTCTAATACGAAAGTCTGCTTCGGCTCCAGTTTTGGCCGGGCCAGTTCTCCATTAGGTAAGCTGCGGAACATTTGACCGGCGATTTTAGTCTGCGTGCCGCCAATCAGACGCACGGCCATCCCGCGACTGATGGTTTCACCGCTTAAATCTCTCACCTGCGCTATTACGTTGTCGCACGCAGCTTCGATTTTTTCCGACCGCCTCAGCTTCAGATGCCGCTTTTCTGGCTTCTCCGCCCTTAACCGGCTTAAAAGCCGTCGCCGTTCCTTTCTACTCATGCCGTCCAGGTCGATTTTTTCAAAACTTTCCAGCGGGTTCGAATCCTCAGATCTCAAACCTCCCGTACAGTTATTGACAGAACTCCGAGAGGACGCGGACGCGTCCTTAAATTCAAAAGCCAAATCAACGGCACGTTTCGGGACAATCTTCCATTGCATCAGGCGGGTTAAGATCGGCGTATCGTCGCCAACTTCAGTTGCGTAAACGCCTTTAATACGCATGGTTTCCTCTCCGTACTCGTTTATGTCTTCGCTTGCCTGATACCAGGTGCGCACAGCCAGCTCGTCGCGGCGCACGAATGGGCCACCCTGCGCGTTAACGTATCCGGCCCAGTCTCCTGCGTCGGCGGCGTCATGCGCGGCAGCAAACTCAACACTCAGCCCGTGCGCGGTTTCGCTGTCTGCCATGCGGCGCAGCTCGCGGTAAACCGTGACCGGCGCACCGCCCACAAACTGAAATTGCCGGATGTGCCAGCGTGCCGCCCAGGCGGAAACGGCCGAGGCAGTTTCTTTCAGATCTTTACCGCTTTCGTCGTCTGTCTCGCCGTCCAGCGCGTAGCCATCGATATTCTTGGAAATGTATTTAGCAACGTAACCCGTCGCGCTGCCTTTCTCCGGGTCGATAGCCTCGGCGTGAAAACGGGCCTTACGGGCCTTGTCGGTTGTCAGCTCGCTGCCGTCTTCCTGCCAGGCGAAATCGCGCATAATCTCGCGCACGCGTTCAGCCTGCTCCGGGCGCATAAACATGAGCATGTGCCAGTGCGGGGTTGCATCGTGATGAGGCTCAGCAACGCGGATCCCGAAGATGCGAATTTCTTCGCGGTGCAGTTTGGCGCGGATTTTCTGCCAGACGCTGCAGAGATAGCGCTGCGTGTCGGCCGGGCTGGCACCGTTCCATTTGCGGTTACGATGCCCGGTTTTGATTGTGGCGTGATAGCGCGACGGGGCGGTAAGCGTATAAAACTCGCCGATAAAGCCCATCTCGTTGCAGATGTTTTCGAAGCCACGAATGCGGGTCATCAGCTCGCAGCGGCGGATCGCCGGGTTAGCCACACTGCCGTCGTATTTCTCGATCAGGCTGATGCGGTTGCCTTCCTCGTCTTCCAGCTCCATTCCTTTCAGAAACTCACGGGTGCGGCGCTTCTGCTCGCGCCACTCTGAAACGGTCATGCTGCTGGCGTAGGGGGTGTGCTTTTTGCTGACGTTAGCCAGGGCAATCTGAAGATGCTCACGCCATGATGCGGCCACGCGGCGCAGTCGGCCTTTCCACCATTTTTCCGTCTGCATACGCATGATCGCCGGGGTAACTTCCTCCGGGTCAAACAGCCGTGACGTGACTTTATCCCATAATGGCGGGGTCTGGCTCAGCTCGCGGGTGATGGCGGCAGCGGTCATGTAAACGCGGTGCGTGTATTTGTAATCTGACTCGTCGCTGGCCTGCGCGTGCGCCTGTACCAGTTCAGCGAGAATGAAATTAGCCACATCCCCGGCAAGCAGATCGACATCGGCGCGAGCCATATCCGGCAGACGGTTAAAGCGGCGCATCAGCTCCCAAAGCGTGCCGCCCGCGCTGGCCGCGCCAGCCTGTTTAGTGGCATTGCCTGCCAGCAGGTTAAACGTGCCGTGACTCATTTCACCGAGGCGATATTGAGCGTTAACGGTTTCAACGCGTGGCAATGTGCGCTCAACGAAGGTTTTCGCTAAGTACACATTGGCACGTTCAATACCCTGTGTTTTTTCCAGCTCACTAACCCGACGCTTTACATCAATCTGGATCAGCGTCGGCTGCTTTTCGAGTAGTTCCTGCGCACGCACTAAAGCCGCAATCATCTGACTGCGGCTGTGCATTTCCTGATAGGTTGGGTATGGGCTGGCAATGGCTTCCCGTGGAGCATTCCACGGGTAAGCATATTCCTGAATCATCGAGACGCCTGCACTTCTGCAGACCAGTCAGCGCCTGCTGCCAGATCAAAGCCAGACCACGCAGGCCCGAGTGCGGGATGGCGCACGGCGATGATTTCCGATGCGCGCTTGCTTTTACCTGCAGCTACACCAACCGAGCGAGCTACGCTGATGCTGGCAATGCTGAAATCGCGAAGAATGCTGCGTGTGTAGAGGGTGTCGCTGTTTGAAACTACAACCGGGCAACGCTCCGAGACGTCGAGCAACATGCTGACCAGATCGTGATGCTCATCTTTGCTAAAGCCTGAAGCGTGATAGTCCGAGAAAGTCCCGTCATAAGGCGGATCGCAATACACCACATCACCAGATTTGGTCAGGCGCAGCGTTTCGCGGAAGTCGGCACAGATGAAAATCGCACGCTGGGATTTTTCTGCGAAGGCTTCTATTTCGGCCAGCGGAAAATATGGCTCTGCGTAGTTACCAAACGGGATATTAAATTCGCCGCGCTTGTTGTAGCGGCAAAGACCACGATAGCCATTGCGGTTCAGGTACAGGAAATAAGCGGCGCGCTCAAGAAGAGGCAACGCAGGGTTGTGATTAAACGCTTCACGCACAGCGTAATAACTTTCGCCGGTTTTGTTCTGATTAAAGAGGCTGACCGCCACAACGATAAACGGGCGGGTGTGCTCTTTTATCTGGCGATAGAGATTAATGAGGTCAGGATTTATATCCGCAACCAGATAGGCAGGGTAATCGGTGTTCATCATTACAGCGCAGGAACCGGCGAAGGGTTCGACCAGGCGATCACCTTCAGGCAGGTGCGCCAGCAGTTCCGGCATTACCCGGGACTTGTTGCCCGCCCACTTCAGAATCGTGCTCATACCGCACCGCCTTTTGATACTTTGGTGCGAAGTTCGGCCACGTCCTGACAGCTGACACAGCGAGTTACACCACGTACCGCGCGGCGGCGCTGCTCCGGGATTGGGGCATCGCAGTCTTCGCAGAATGAAGCCGCCACGCTGATCGGGCGGTTAACCACGCTGGCGATGTTACGCGCCAGCAGTTCGTCGGCGCGCTGCTGCGCCATGTCGATTGAATCAGCCATCAATGCAGCTCCTGCGCCTGGTTCTCAAAGCGTTCGGCCTCTTTGTCCAGCAGTTCGATAATTTCTATTGCAGACATTTCTGTTTGGCGGGCATGAATTGCCAGTGCGGCCAGGCGGATTGAAACTGAAAGCGCATCATCAGAACGCTGCTCAGTTTTGGCCTTATTCAGCATGGCGCTAAGCGCATCGTCATCAGCTTTAAAGTTACGGGTCTGGATATTTCGCATGTTGCTTTCTCCTGAATTTGGGCAAAAGAATGCCCGGCGGGTATACGCCATTTATTTGCTTCGGATTAATTAGTTAGAAAGGGTCATTCGCTTTGGAAATAAACTCACGACTGCTTTTAAATGATTCATTGCATAAATAATCGCCTTTCTTTCACCAGTAGTCAGTTCACTAAAATCAGCGTCGTGCCTGTCTTTACCGATGTTAGCCAGGAAAAGAATTGCGCTCAGCGCGCGCTTGTTGTCCCGATAATTACTGTCTGTCACATCGCGCATTTCAGAGAAAAAACGGGCCATATCGTTTTCACAATTGCCGCCCATCAGTTGTGCGCGAATTAAGGCAACGTGATTCAGCGCCGAAACCCTCTGACCGGCATTAAGCTCGACCAGCATTGAATCGCCCTCAATAGCCATGATTTACCTCTTTTCTTTTTTGCCTGAACCTGCTGGCTTAATACCGGATGCCAGCGCCTGCCGTTCTCGCCCATAATCCAGCCATTGCCGTAGGACATTGACGGACTCTGGCGCTTGAGGTGTGCCGCAAATGAAATCATCGTGCGCCCTCAGCTAATGCCAATCGCAGCACCCATCCCGCTGATAGCGTCAACGGTTGAGGCTAAAGTCGGGTTAGAGTGAACGCGGGTCTGCACGGCCATTGCTGCCAGCATCATGCAGCGAATGCCGGTATTTGCGGCTTCAAGAATACTGCGTCGGCATGTAGCAGTTATCCGCTCCGGGTTTGCAGCGCTGGCGGCCATGCTTCCGACTTCAGCGGTAGCCTTCAGCACGTAGGACGGAAACTTATCTTTTGCCAGCTCATTAACCGGTACGCATGGCAGGCACTGCAGCTGCGCTAACATTCCATCCATCAGCGTTGCATCTTCGGTCAGGTCGGTAAGTAACAGTACTTCTGGAGCGGTCAGTTGATGCACCTGATCCGGGTTGAGCTTGTTACGCAAAGTTTGCACTTTCATGCCTGCACGCTGCGCCAGCTCAGCCATGTTGTGCGTAAGTGCGAACTTGCGGCAGGCGTCGTCATAGTGGTTATGGGTGGAAGTCTTAAAATCAAACATGGCTATTCCCTTGTTCAACTTAAATAATCAAACTCAGTTCAGAGATTGCGAAGTGCGGGCATCGATATAGCGACAATCGACAGCCTGCTGTGTGAGTTTGTCGCGCCATGCTTTGACGTTGATAAGGACTTTGCTGCGTTTTTCAGCACTTTTTTTATTGTTGAAATCTTTGGTTGGAGCCTTGAGCAGTATGCCCTCGTCAAGCCACTGCCAGACAAGGCGCTCACTGACGCCGCGCATTGCTGCAAAGTCGCGAACGCTCATGGCGTCGGCCATTGCAGAGCCGATAATTTTTTGCAGGCTTGGCAGTAAGGCTGAGACAAGCGCATTGATTTGTGAGTCGGTAAAAGGACTTGATTGCTTTTGCGAGCTTTCAGGCTCATGCGTTGAAGTTGCTTTTGCATCTTTCATATCGCATTATCTCCGGTTAAGTAAATTATGGTGCAGTGACGTGCATCTTAGTCGATGAGCGTCACTTTAGATCGAAAATGCGATCATGTAAATCGATTTTGAGTGCGAGCTAATAATGAATGATGAAAATTTGAATACGCAGGAGTTGATAGAGCGGATCAGCTCGTCATATGGCGTTACCACTCAAAGAGCGCTTGCAGAAGTCTTGGGTGTGCCATCTAACAGCATCAGCACCTGGATTCAGCGCAACAGCCTGCCTGGAAAGGCCATTATCAAATGCTCTCTTGAAACCGGCGCAGACTTGAACTGGTTAATGACTGGTGAGCTTGTTAATTCGCATTTGCGAGATGAGCCTTTACTGAAAGGTAAGCAGCTTTACGATGAAATCATGGCTAACGGCGGGAAGTTAGTTTTACGCCGCCTCTTAGATGCTTACGGCTTTACCATGCAAAAGGAGCTGGGCGACTTACTTGATATCTCTTCTGGCACAATCAGCACATGGATCCGCAGGGAATATTTCCCCGGAGATGTAGTAGTTGCATGCGCGCTGGACACAGGCGTGTCTCTCAGATGGTTAGCAACTGGTAAAGGTGAGATGTTCGATAGTCAGCCTGAAGTTGTCACATCATCAATAAGTATTCCGAAGAAAAAATTAGTGTCGGGGGTTCTCAATGAGGCAGGTAATTGGCTTATGGATCCGGCGCTTTCAGCAGTCGATAAAAGTTGTTTAGTGTTTATTGATGGTGTTGGTCACTCATGGCTAGTGAATACAGAGGCTAAGAACATCGCCAATGGTCGCTGGTTCGTTAATATTGATGACTCTTATGATGTGTATGATATCTCTCGCCTACCCGGTGGGAAAATTAAACTAACCAATCCAAATGTCTCGTTTGAATGTGGTACATCAGACGTTACCCCATTTGGTGCGGTATTATTTACTCTGGAAAAACACGTTTAGGGAATGGAATGAAAAGGTTATTTCTTGCCATAGCATGCCTTATTGGGGCATCTGCATCTTATGCTGCCGAAAAAACTGTTCATTTGGATTCTTCAAAATTAGGTGAAGACTGGCCCCTTACTTTTAAGAAAGCTAAGGTGTCCTGCATTAATAAACGTTTCATCTTCGTTTATAACACTGATACTGATGACCGATATCCTGTAAATGGCAATGCAAAAGATGCTGTCAAGACCGGGAAAATGGAGGGTTACGACATAGATGCTGTATGGGCTGACGATCCAAACTATAAAGGGGTTAAGAAAAGCATCAGCCCAATTCTTGATGCTGGCAATAACCTTTGTGAACAATAAGTAATTTACCTCGGTTCTCACTATGACTGTCACTAAACAGAAAAATGGCAAATGGCTGGCGCAGGTGTTCCCAAACGGAAGGGAAGGTAAACGCATTCGCAAGCAGTTTAATACGAAGGGTGAGGCCGAGGCTTTCGAAAATTATATAAAGAAGGAATCGGAAGAAAAGCCCTGGCTTGGTGAAAAAGAAGACCGCCGCAAGCTGAGCGAGCTGATTGATTTATGGCATAGACTGCACGGGCAATCTTTATCTGCCAGCAAGTCCAGACTGGCTAAGCTGCACATCATATGCCGGGGAATGGGCGACCCAATTGCAGCAAAGATCACTCAAAAGGATTGGGCGCATTACCGTGACCAGCGTTTGAGCGGCCAGATTGATAACGGCTACCATGCGAACCCGGAAAAATGGGTTGCTAAGCCGATCACGGTTAATCGTGAGCAGCAGTATCTGGATGCCGTATTTAACGAGTTGCGTAGGTTGGGCGAGTGGAAGCTTCCGAATCCTATAAAGGGCGTTCGTATCTTCAAAGAAAAAGAAAAGGAAATGTCTTGGCTGACTGATAGTCAGATAAAAATCCTTCTCAATGCATGTGACTCTTACGGCAAAATTTATCTGACGAGGATTGTTAAGGTGTGTTTAGCGACCGGTGCCCGATGGAGCGAAGCGGAGCGGCTCAACCGTTCCCAGCTTTCACCTTATAAGCTCACGTTTACTAAAACTAAGGGCGGCAAAAACCGTACCGTTCCGATACCTCGTTGGCTTTATGATGAACTTTCCCCGCTGCAGGGGAAAATGTTCCATCCGTGCTATCAAGAGTTCAAGAAGATGCTTGCCTTGACCGATATCCAACTGGCAGAAGGGCAGAAAACGCATGTGCTCCGCCACACTTTCGCCAGCCATTTTATGATGAATGGCGGTAACATTTTGGTGCTGCAGCGCATCCTCGGTCACGCGAACATACGTGAAACTATGCGTTACGCACACTTTGCTCCAGACCATTTAGAAGAGGCTTCTCAGCTTAACCCAATAGCGATTTTATAGTTTAAAAGGAATTATTATGAAGGCTACAACATCCCCCCAAAATAAGAGCTCAAAAACTAAATCAACAGTAAAAGTTTCTAAGCCTAAGAAACCTAGGGTAAAGACAGGCTACCAATTGCAAAAACATCGAGAGATGTTAAAAGGAAATACAAAGGATGCTTTTACAAGAGATTTGGATCGTAAAGCAGATACCCTATGTGGACTAATACAAAAAGCAGGCCATGGTAGTTTTACTAAAAAGAAGCGAAAGTGTAGACGTCTTGCTCGATTAATAACTTATATGATTTTTCGCGCACAAGACCGAAAACCTTATTTTCATATTGATTATGAGAAAACGGATAGTGGCCTACCACTATGTTGGAATGTACCTTCAAAGTGGAATCTAAATTACATCTATTATGAGTGGGGGCATATCAACTCCCGTCATTCCTTGGGGGCTGAAGCAGAGACAATCAAGAACCTCTGTTTACAATCGCAAAGATGTAATCAACATATTCAAAGTGGATTGAATGTGAAAGATCTTAAAGCCTATGGAGGCGCTTTGAAGGAGGTTATTGAAAAACACGAACGTGCTTTTAAAGAGTTACACAATTCTGAACGCTGGCTGCGTATCATGAAGCAAGTAGAATTATACAAAACACAAAATCCACGCAAGAAAGTAATGAGTGGCAGCAAAGTGGCAGCAGCAGTTTCATAACACTGCTAATCACTGCATCAAATATTAGCTTAACTAGTTGTTTTTAATCCTAAGTTCATGATGAATAATGAGCTTTGATAAAAGCGTCTTAACTAAGGTATCGCTAACGCGACATCTAAAAGTTAATAGCAAACAAGGGGTTGGCATCTGCCAGCCCCTTTTTTTATGTCACTGCCAGCCTTGCTGCCTACAGTTAACCGATATCCGGCCGCTGAAAATGATAAATCGCGGTATTAACCGGCCCTTCCTCTAATACGATCAGGCCATAGCGACAGCCAATGAACTGACCACCGCACTTCTCAGCCACGCCCCGACTGGCCAGGTTATCCTCAGCCGCCAGAATCTCAATCACCCGGGTCTCTGGGCGTGAAAACCCCAGCGGCAGCAACGCGGCCACCGCGCGGCTGGCGATTCCCTGACGCTGGGCATCACTACGAACCCAGTAGCCAATTGCGCTGGTGTCACCCGGATGACGGGCAAAGCGTATTCCTGCGCCCCCCAGCAGCTGGTCATGCTGATCAACGATGGCAAACTCTTCCGCTTCCTCCTTCATCCGTTGCCAGTGGGTAAAGCGGATCCAGCTTTCTGCTTCATGCGGCTGATAATCGTGATGCGCCCAGACCATCCACGGGATAAGGCTGTCCAGAGAGGCATTAACCGCAGTGGTAAACGCAGATACGTCGCTGAGCTCAAAAGGTCGCAGATAAATATTTTGTGGTGATGGGTGCATAACTCTCTCAGCGCGAACAGAATGATTTTTTTATTCTGCCTGTGGGTAGCAGAAACGCAATAACCTTGACTGTAAACTTATTTTTACAATCGAGCTTGGTTTTTTGTGGGCAAGTTTTGAATTATTAATATGATTTTATTGGCTATTTTAAGTGTATTTCGCGCCTTGCTTGATCAGTGGTAATAAAAGTGTACATATAATATTGCGCTATGTATTGTCTGTGATACAGTATTTGCATTCCTCAGTGAGGAGTCCATGACTGCCAATACGAGCCAAAGGATCGCCATCATGCAAAAAGACGCGCTGAACAATGTGCATATCGCCGGTGAACAGGTATTAATCACGCCTGAAGAGCTGAAAGCGAAGTTTCCACTGACCACTGAACAGCAGGATCAGGTCGCGGCGTCGCGCCAGACCATCTCTGACATTATTGCCGGCCGCGATCCGCGTCTGCTGGTAGTGTGCGGACCCTGCTCAATTCACGATACCGAAGTGGCACTGGAATATGCTCGTCGTCTGCAAACCCTTTCCGAACAGCTGAAAGATCAGCTCTTTATCGTGATGCGCGTCTATTTTGAAAAACCTCGTACCACCGTCGGCTGGAAAGGGCTGATCAACGATCCTTTCATGGATAACTCGTTTGATATGGAAGCGGGTCTGCACATTGCGCGCCAGCTGCTGGTGAACCTGGTTGAAATGGGTTTGCCTCTGGCCACTGAAGCGCTGGATCCTAATAGCCCGCAATATCTGGGCGACCTGTTCAGCTGGTCTGCCATTGGCGCCCGTACCACTGAATCGCAGACGCACCGTGAAATGGCCTCGGGCCTGTCGATGCCGGTAGGCTTTAAAAATGGCACCGATGGCAGTCTGGGAACGGCAATCAACGCCATGCGTGCAGCCGCAATGCCACACCGTTTTGTCGGGATTAATCAGGCCGGTCAGGTCTGCCTGCTGCAGACTCAGGGCAATCCGGATGGTCACGTGATCCTGCGTGGCGGCAAAGCGCCGAACTACGGTCCTGAAGATGTCGCGCAGTGTGAAAAAGAGATGCTCAAGGCGGGACTGCGTCCAGCCTTAATGATAGATTGCAGCCATGGTAATTCGAACAAAGACTACAGCCGTCAGCCTGGCGTAGCGGAATCCGCTATTGCGCAGATCAAAGACGGGAACCGTTCAATCATTGGTTTGATGCTGGAAAGCCATATCAATGAAGGTAACCAGTCTTCTGAGCAGCCACGCAGCGAAATGAAGTATGGCGTTTCCGTAACCGATGCATGCATCAACTGGGAAGTGACCGAAACGTTGCTGCGTGAAATGCATCAGGATCTGCAGGGAGTGCTGTCGGCGCGTCTGTCACAAGAGGTGTAAGAGCAATGGTGGCTGAACTGACCGCGTTACGCGATCAAATTGACAGTGTTGATAAAGCGCTACTGGATCTGCTGGCTAAGCGACTGGAACTGGTGGCCGAAGTAGGTGAAGTGAAGAGCCGTTACGGCCTGCCTATCTATGTGCCTGAGCGTGAGGCGTCGATGCTGGCTTCCCGTCGCAAAGAGGCCGAAGCGCTCGGCGTACCACCGGATCTGATTGAGGATGTGCTGCGTCGCGTGATGCGGGAATCCTATACCAGCGAGAATGACAAAGGTTTTAAAACCCTCTGTCCTGAACTGCGCCCGGTGGTCATTGTCGGTGGTAAGGGCCAGATGGGCCGGCTGTTTGAAAAAATGCTCGGGCTATCTGGCTATACGGTTAAAACGCTGGATAAAGAGGACTGGCCTCAGGCTGAGAGTCTGCTCAGCGATGCCGGAATGGTGATCATTAGCGTGCCGATTCACCTGACCGAGCAGGTGATTGCCCAACTGCCACCACTGCCGGAAGATTGTATTCTGGTCGATCTGGCGTCGGTCAAAAACCGGCCTCTGCAGGCAATGCTGGCTGCCCATAACGGGCCTGTGCTGGGTCTGCATCCGATGTTTGGCCCGGACAGCGGCAGCCTGGCAAAACAGGTGGTGGTCTGGTGTGATGGAAGACAACCGGAAGCGTATCAGTGGTTCCTGGAGCAGATTCAGGTCTGGGGTGCGCGTCTGCATCGTATCAGCGCTGTTGAGCATGACCAGAACATGGCATTCATTCAGGCGCTGCGTCACTTTGCTACCTTCGCTTATGGTCTGCATTTAGCCGAAGAGAACGTCAATCTGGATCAACTGCTGGCGCTCTCGTCGCCAATTTACCGGCTGGAACTGGCGATGGTGGGGCGGTTGTTCGCTCAGGATCCGCAGCTCTATGCGGATATCATCATGTCTTCAGAGAGTAATCTGGCGCTGATAAAACGCTATTACCAGCGGTTTGGTGAAGCGATTGCGCTGCTGGAGCAGGGCGACAAGCAGGCGTTTATCGCCAGCTTTAACCGGGTTGAACAGTGGTTTGGCGATCATGCAAAACGCTTCCTGGTTGAAAGCCGAAGCCTGCTGCGATCGGCCAATGACAGCCGCCCATAAATGACAGCCATCCATCAATCAAAAAGGCATCCAGTTGGATGCCTTTTTTTCTTCTTTTATTCGCCAGGTTCAGCGGGCACCACATTTTCGCTGGGGTAGCAGCCCAGTACCTTCAGAGAGCGGGTCATGGTCTGTAATTCCTGCAGCGCCTGCTGCATCCGCTCCGATTGCAGGTTGCCCTGCACATCAATGTAAAACATCTCTTCCCACGGATTGCCATTAATCGGGCGGGACTCCAGCTTGCTCATAATCAGGTTGTGCTGACGCAGTACCAGCAGCGCGTCGACCAGCGCACCCGCCTGCTGGCCGGTTGCCATAATCAGCGTGGTTTTCGCTGGCACCTGGTCGGAAACCTCGATTGCTTTGCGGGCCAGCACGATAAAGCGGGTGTGGTTCTGCTGCTGATTCGCCAGATTACGTTCCAGCACCTGCAACTGATAGAGTTCGCCACCGGCTTCACTGCCCAGCGCCGCCACTTTAGGTGAGTTGAGCGCAGCCACTTTCTCCATCGCTGCCGCGGTACTCTCGGTATATTCGATTTTCCAGTGCGGGAAACGATTAATAAACTGGCTGCACTGCTGGAACGGTTGAGGATGGCTGTAAACCGTCTCAATCTGCTGAAGATCGGTGGGGCCATTCACCAGCACGCAGTGGTCGATAGGCAATGTCAGCTCGCCCACGATTGAGAGGCTGGTCTGTTGCAGCAGATCGTAGACATCGTTGATCGAGCCTGAACTGGTATTCTCAATCGGCATCACGGCGTAATCAGCTACGCCATTTTCGACCTGTTTGATGATGTCGTGAAACTTCAGGCAGCCACACTCCACCATGCTATCGAAATGGCGCGACGCGTAGTTGCGTGCTGCAAGATGCGAATAAGAGCCTTTCGGGCCCAGGAAGGCGATACGGGCGGCATGCGCATGGGGATGGTTGAGGTTTTTTTGCAGCAGCGCTTGCTGAGTCAGCACGGAATCTTCAATTACCAGCTGGAACAGACGGGTGATGTAGTGCGCATCCAGGTTGTGTGCCTTACCCAGCACGATAAGATTTTCCAGTAGCGCGCGTTCGCGCTCCACATCCCGAATCGGGCGATGCGTCGCCAGTTTCGCTTGTGCAACTTCCACTGCCAGCAAACGACGCTCGGCCAGCAGCGTCAGAAGTTTTTTATCCACGGCGCTGATTTTATCGCGTAGCGCCAGCAATGGATTATCGGGATTCATAGGGCTCACCTGTATGCTATCCAAAAAAAAAGCCTCCCGGTTGGGAGGCTTCGGTGTTCGTCTTCGCTTTCATTTTCACACGACGAATGGCCTCCCGTTCAGGGGAAGGTAAAAAAGAAAGCGAAGAAAAACAGATCAGGTTTCATTGTAATGTCCGAAAAGAGAGTGACCTGAGAGTAACCGTACTGCTTAAAAGCTGTCAATAAAAAACGCGCCCGCAGGCGCGTTAAGAAACAGCGTTAAGAAAATCAGGACTCTTCGTCGGCGGGAATGATGTCTTTCACGCTGGCACTGGCGCGGCGTGCTTCAGACTTGTGCTGAACTTTATTCAGCTGACGCTCGAGCTTGGCAATCAAATCGTTGATAGCGGTATACATATCATCGTGCTTGGCGCTGGCCACCAGAGTCCCGTTAGGTGTGTTAATAGTGGCGTCAGCCACGAATTCTTTGGGCTCTTTGGAAAGGACAATATGCGGATTAATCAGGTCGGTTTGCCATTTTTCGAGCTTGGCGAGACGGTCTTCGACATGGCTTCGGATTGCCGGAGTGATGTCCATTTGTTTACTGGTAATGTTCAGAATCATCGTTCTTACCTCTCTGTCATTTCCGTCTTGGTCTTCTCAGCATAGCGCGAAAAAGCGTTCAATGTGGGATTTCGATCACGAAAAAATGTCACTTTTTGTCAGTCACAACATTCTGTGAGAAAGGCAGAGAAACTGGCCGAAATGGCTTGAAGCGAAACGATTAACACGGCATGCTTGATGAGTTAGCTCGCTGAGAACAGATCCAAATCTGACTGTTCTGTGAGCAAAAAAAAGCAGCCCTGAGAGGCTGCTTTTTTTATGGCTGGAAATCTGTCTGACTATCAGCTTTTGTTAGCTGCAATGATTTTCGCCACTTTATCGGCTTCAGCGTTCAGCTGCAGATTGCGGTAAGCATTCTCCATCAGCGGCAGGGCATCGTGTGTTGCCTGCGTATCCGGATAATCGCGCATCATACCTTCGACACGGTTAACAACCGCGACATAAGCCTCACGCTTAGTATAGAATTGCGCCACTGACAGCTCATATTTAGCCAGACGGTCTTTCAGATAGACCAGGCGTTTCTGAGCATCAGCCGCATACTGGCTGT
>Ga0308164_10000881_pt1 | contig 40233 bp, 64 predicted proteins | sample PhyTR2_FD_201031 | JGI IMG/M metagenome (GOLD analysis project Ga0308164, IMG submission 201031) | Phyllosphere microbial communities from UC Gill Tract Community Farm, Albany, California, United States - DLSLT.R2 | ecosystem: Host-associated > Plants > Phyllosphere > Unclassified | place: USA...
GCTGCGTCAGCGATACGCCGCTGCCCGCCTGCACGACGAGCTCCAGGCCCGGCGCCAGCGGCTGCAGCGCAGCCAGCGCCTGGGCGCCGGGAACATCCTGGGCATCGTTCGGCAAGGCACGCGCGTGCAGTGCCAGCGCAACCGCGCCGCCCATCACCAGTGCCAGCGCGGCCCAGGCCCAGGCCGGACCAAGGGAGATGGTCCAGCCCCGGCGCAGATTGCGGGCGCGCCGCCGCGCCGTGCGTGACGCAGCGATGTTGCGGGTCAGAGTGGCGAAGGGGCCGGTCATGCACGTTTCCCGAAGATAGCGTGGCGCCCATGCGCCCCTGCGCAGGACTAGCGGAGGGCTGGTGAAACCGCTGAGCGCAGTAACGCTGCAAGCGCATGGTCAGGGCCGCCCTGATGCAGCTCACCCCCCGTTTTCTGCCACTCGTCGCACGCCGCTGGAAGCCGTGTGGGGACGCGCCTACAGTACACACATCGACACACCACTCACCCACCAAGGAGAAGCAAAATGAACGTCCTCAAACACATGGAAGCCGTCTTCATCGCCGCCGCCCTGATCGCCGTTCCTGTCGGCTATCTGGCCAAGGTATCGGACGCCAACGCCACCGCATTCAATGCCAGCAGCGCGGCCATCGCCAGCGGCGCCAAGGTCGCCACCGTAACCGTCACCGCCAAGCGCCTGAGCAATGCCGAGAAGTCGCAATTGCTGGCACTGGACACCGTCACCGCAGCGAGCCGGCTGTGAACGCGGTCGGTCGTCGCGGCGCTGCCCACGGGCGGCGCGCGGCGGCCAGGTGGACCGATCACGCCACCAGTCACGCCGCCAAACTGTGTCAGATGTAAATAGCTGCATCCGAAAGCGCGCCCGTACCTAAAGGCGATTCGTCAGGATTACAGAAATCCGTCGAATACTTTCCGAAATCACTTCGCGCTGACCTTCTTCCAGCCGCCCCGCAAATCGTCGTACTTCGCCGTCATCTGCGCGCTGCGATGGCCGAGGATCGCTTGCGCAAAATCTGCCCCGAACTCATCCCGGTACAGCCTCTCCGACAGGCTGCGAATCTCGTGGAAAGTCGGCGGCGTCCTGCTCTCCGATGCCGTGATCCCGGCCAGCTCGCGCGCCTTCGCAAACGCGATCGTCACCGAGTTGGCCGCTACCTTGCCGCCCGGCGTGGCCGTCGATACGCGCTCAGTGTGGTGCACCAAATGCCGCGTGACGATCAGGTCGCGGCATCCCGCAATCACCTCCGCTACCGACACGCCGACCTTGGCCAGTTTGATCGATCCGTCGATCTGCAGCCGCGTCTCCCCGCCCGACTTCCCCTGCGCCACGTGCAGGTATCCGTCCTGGTAGTCGGCAAACTTCATGTTCACGATGTCGTCGCGCCGCTGGCCGGTTACCAAGGCCAGCATCATCGCGTTCTTGGCCCACGTCGAGGCCTGCGCGTGGATCAGCCAGAACTGCTCCAGACTCATGCGCTCGCGCTTCACCTTGTACTCCGGGTTGAACGTAGCGGTGACCGGGCTTCGGCCGACATCGATCACCCCCTGCGTTTCTGCCCACCTGAAAATGTCGCCCAGCTTCGAGCGCATGTTGCGCGCGTGGCCGGCGCCGCTCTCCTTCGCGAACGTGTCGAGGAACTGGGCCACGTGCATCGTCTCTATGTGCCGCATCTTCATCAGGCCGATGTTGGCCGCGGCGATCTTCCGGATCAAGCTATTGGCGCCGTAGCGCGTGTTCGCTGTCGGCTGCACCTTCGCGTCCCATAACTCGCGGTAGACGGGCAACCACTCGACCAGCGTGTAGTCGCTCTTGCCCATCACCCAATCGACCAGCGATGACGGCTCGCGCATGGCTGCCGCCGCATTCGCCTGCTTCGCCGCGAGGATCGCTTTTGCCCGGTCCTTGCCGAGTCCTTTCTGCGTCTTCCTCGCCGCGTCGCGGTAGTAGTAATATCCCCCAGTGTTCACGTACAGGTTGGGCGGCAAGGCCCGGTTCTTCGCCAATCTCTGCCGCCCCATATCACTCCACGTACTGCGCGTCGCGCTTTACCTGCCATGCCTTCCCGACCTTCTTCGGCTGCGGGTAGATATGCCCATCGTGCACCCAGCGCAGCAGCGTGTTCTGGTGAGGGATCTTCGAGAACATCATCGCGGCCCACTCCTGGAGCGTGATGTACCGCGACTGGATCGTTTGCTTTTGCATCACTTCTCCTTATTGGTGGTGTGTGAGGGTGCCGCCGAAAGTGCAATGCTCCACAGCTCGTTGATCAGGTTGTACGCGTCCGACAGGTTTGAGCAGGCGTATGCACCAAGCTCAGATTGCGTCTGGATTGCCCGCATCATTTCGCGCGTGATTTCAGTTGGCACGGACTGCAACCCTTCGTCGTCCACCTCAGCAGGGCGAGAAGCAAGGGCTGCGCGGACCAACTCGACGCCGGCGGCGAACGCCTCGGCCTGATCGGACACGTCCCCGCTGCTGTACAGGCCATCGCCGATGTACACCGCCGACTCGCCTTGCTGCGACATCCAGCGCTCGAACTCATATTTGACGTCCAAGGTATCAGCCATTTGATTCGCTCCCCACATTGATTGCGAAAACTTCGACCGGCGCTGCGCCGAAGTGCGGATGCGTGATTTTCTCGATCGCGTAGCCACGCCACGGGAAGACCAGCCGGCGCGCATCGTCATCGCGCTTCGGGTACCCCAGCGTGATGACCACGCGGTCGTAGGCCCGACCCTCCAGCCGCTTGCGCCAGAACTCGGTTGTCAGGCGGTACTCGGCCTTCTTCACGCCGTCGCGCATCTGCTCGAAGTAGATGCGCTTCACTGGCAGGATCAGGTCAGCCATTTGATTCGCTCCCTTCCTGGCGGGTAATTGGCTTGGAATATCCGGTCCGCACCCATCGCGCGGCGCCCAACTCGCAGGACTGCCCCAAGCACACACCGTTCGCCATGCAAGCGTGCGTGACGCGCTGGGCGCAACCGCAGTGGCAGTTCTTGCGCCGCCCACGCCGTTTCGGTAGCGGCTCGCTGTAGCGCGCGTGCTGGGTCGACGATCCCATCCGGCCCCAGGCGGCGGATCCGGTCTTTGCTACTGCGCCAAGCGCGCGCTTGCTCAGGTGGCTCAGGTCAGCCATCACGCGCTCCCTTCCTGGCCGCCGTCGAGCTGGGCGGCGCGCTCGGCGATTGAACCTTGCGCATCGATGTCCGCGATCTTCGCCATTTCGAGCAGCGCGGCGTCAACGAATGGCGGGCGGCCGTAAGCACTGGGCAAGCGACGGTACAGCCACAGGGTCACGTTCAGCGCGTCGGCCATGCGCTTATTCAGGTCAGGCGAAGCCGGAATCCCGGCATCGGTCGGCGCTTCCGGTGTGCCGGGGGCGCTAGATTCGATGGCGCTGGTGACTGCCATAAACGCTTCCTCTGCCTGCTCTGCCGTGTCGTAATGCAGCGTAAAGCGATGGTCGCCATCATCCGGCCCACTGGCAAAGAAGCCACTCGCATAGCCGTCGCGCAAGTAATTCAGCAACCCAGATGCTGCGGCTTGCTGGGCGGCGAGTAGTTCCTTGACCTTGTCTAGCCGGACCAGGGTGTGACCATCTTCGCTTTCGTAGTGGATCAGGTCTAGGGCTATGTCGCGCTGACCCGCCACCTCTTTGCCGCTCTCTGCATGCTGGGCGCCACAAAGAGGCGACAAAGTGGCGGCAGGGGTTGGCGTCACGTTATCCCAGCCAGTTGCGCCAAGCTGCGCAAGCTGACGGCCGATGTTCCAGTATTCATAGAGCCAGTGATCGGTGCCGGGCGGTTCATTGCGATTCTCGCGGCCATACTGGATGGCGCCGTCAATCGAAAAGCGAGCGTTACTTTGGGCCATTGATTCAGGCGTGTCCTTGGCTTGCGGCGCTTCGCCCTCTGGCTGGGCGCGGCGATCTGCTGATGCTTTCCATGCTTTGAATGCCCATCGCGTGACAGGATGCTCGTACACATGCTCATCCATCGTCAGCGGGTAGCCTTGACCCAGATGGTTCCGCGCCCATTCCTCAAACGCTTCGTGTTCGGCTTTCAAGCGGTCCAGCTCCGGCAGTTCAGTTGGATTGCTCATTTCGATTCCTTTGCTGGCGATGGGGCGGCGATCCGCTCAATTTCAGCGACTGCCATCCGGATCAGGCACGCGGCGTAACCGGGATCGTCACCGGCCCAACGACGCAGTTCGCCCATCAACGTAGGGTCCGGCACCGCTACCTGACCGGCTTGTGCCGCGACCTCATGGGCAACGTGCTGGTCGATGTGAGCTATGACAGCGCCGTATTTGTCTTCCGTGACGATATCGTGGTAAGCCGCGATCAGCAGGAAGCGGAACTCAGGCGTATCAATGCTTGTCCGCTCATCCGTCAGTACAGTGCTTGCACCGACCGAGCCGGCCATGCGTTCGCGCAAGTCAAGGCATTCGCGGGACTTGGCTTCGCCGCGTTCCCAGCCCTGGTCGGCGCGAAGCTTTTCAGCGGCAAGCTGGCGATGCAGGCTCAAGACTTCTTCCTCGGCCTTAAGCGCACGGCCATCGGCATCACCAGCGTAACTTGCCCATTTGTGGGTGACCTTCATGCATTCGGCAAGCTGCGATTCGAGGTTCTCGATCACGTTGAGATAGCCGTTTGCTTGGGCAGTGCTTGCACCAGTAGTTGCAGGAGGGGTGGCGAGAGCCGCTCGCAATTCCTCGATGATTTCAGGCCACGCGTTTTCCACGTAGCAGCGGCTCTCGGGCGGGTTGGCCTGAGCGTCGTCCCAAATGTCGATCAGCGCCTCGCACTTCGCGCGCCAGTTCGTAGGCTCGACTTCCGCCTTATTGGCGACCTGACGGGATGCGCGGTCGGCGTCAAGAGCAGCGCGGCATTTGTCGAGTTCCTTTTGCGTAATGTTGTCACGTACATCTTTGTTGTCTACCAACATTTGCAGCGCTGAACGAAGCGCTGGCAGTCCGCCTTCTTCTGCCGCCTTATTGGCAGCGGCCTGGGTGTCTTGCTGGGTGGTGGTGTTCATGTCGTCCCTCGTGATTAAAGTGTTTTAGCTTCGGCTCGGCGATTTGCTTCGATCGTTCGCCAGGCTTCGATCTTTGCCTGGGCCCCGACGATCAGCCAGCGCAGCGCCTCTTCTTGCTCAACTGCTGCCCTCAACCCTTCCAGCAGGGCCATGTAGTCATCGTGCGCATAAGCTTCGCGCTCCTGGGCGGCGCCGGTCTTGTGGCCGGCGATCTCGGCTGCGCGCATCAGCAGGGCTTTCTTCGACTTCCTGAACTCTTCCAGGTAAATCCGTTCCGACTTCGCCTTCGCATACGCTGGCGCGTTGTCGCGGATGAAGTCGAGCGCCTTGAAAATGTTGATTTCGGTATCGGGCGACATTCAGTGCTCGACCAGTGAGGCGTCGGCCAGGTCGCACAGGTGGCCGTGCTCGGTAGCGGCGTTCATGCTGCCTCCAGCATCGGCGCGCCAGCGCGCAGGATTGTCACGTTGGCCTGCACCAGCTTGTCGAATTCGGCCAGGCGCAGCACCATGTCGTCGATGAAGGCTTCATCGCGCAGCACGCGCTTGACGAACAGGTCTTTCCCCACCGGCGCCAAGTCCGGCACGTACATCAGGAAATCGCAGTAGGCGCGGCCCGTGATCCACATGCCGCCCTGCATCTGGTGGTCGTATTCGCTCGTGTCGCCGGTCGCCAGGATGTGCAGAATCTTCGCGCTGTCGATCGGCGCCTTTATTTCTATCAGGCCATCATCGTTGCAAAGCCCATCAGAACTGTAGCCAAACAGACCGTCATCGGTGACCGCGATCCCGGCCTCGGTGACGAAGGCACCGGTGCGCGACTCGTAGTGCATGCGCGCCGCGGCTTCCATCTGGTGGCCGCGCTCGAGCACCCAGGCTTTCGGCGGCTCACCGTGCATCTTGCCGCTGATGCGTTCGATGGCCAGGTCGGCGGCGTAGCGTTCGGCTACCGCCGTCGGGTCGCCAACATCACGCGCGCCAGACTTGCGCGAGCAGCGGCTGATGGCGTCGGCGAAGCAGGAGGCGGTGATCTTGCCGCAGCGGGCGGCGAACCAAGCTTCGGTCCCTTGGGAACATTCAATGAAACGCACCGTAGTTCTCCTTTCTAGCTTGCATATAGGCCGCCTCGGCTGCCTGGACGGTATCGAAGACACCGATGATCTGTTGCTGCTTGTTCACTGCGATGCGCGCTTGGAATCGCCCTGACGGCAGTCTGCGGACCCCCATCGGCGTGTCAGCCTTCTTTGCACGCCGCTTGTGGTTCCATGCGTTCTGCATGATGGTTGCGTGTCGCAGATTTGCCGCGCGGTCATTTAACGAATTACCATCGATGTGGTCGACGGTTTCGGTCGGCCATCTGCCGGTCGCAACTGTCAGGACGAGTTGCGCGCGGCGGTAAGGGTGGCCGTTCAGTTTGATGAGCCAGTATGTTTTGCCAGAATTCTTCGCCTGCGCATGGCCTGCGAGGCAACCCACCAGTGGGCGGTGATACTTTGTGGCGTCCCGCCAGGTGCATATGCCAGTTTCGAGGTCAACGTTGAGGCGCTCAGTAATTTCGCTTACCGTCAGCGGTGGGAAGCGGTTCATGCTGGCACCCCGCGCTGTGCGTCGAGTTCTTCCGGCGTCAGGGCCGGTTCCATGTCCACGGTGCGCGCGGCGTCGGCGGCCTCCTGGTCAGCCTTCATGCGCGCCCGGTGGCCAGCAATTGCATCCTTGAGCTTGGCGTGGTCCGCTGGCTGCTTGACGAACGCGGCATTGTTCTCGCGCCAGAACTTGAGCGCGTCGGCGTCGGTCGTAGTGCGCATCGCGGCGGCGATGACCGGGCTGACGTCGGGCCCAGCTTCGGCGCGCGTGTTGATGTCGGCCAGCCCTTCCCCGCCGTCCGTGTTCAGGTGGTGGATCGCGGTTTCCAGGCGCTCGGTCTTTGGCCAGTATTTATAGGCCTGCTTGACGCACGTTTTCTTGATCATCTCGCCCGCGTCGGTTACCCATGGGCAGGACTTGATCTTCTTGGCGACATACGATTTCCATGCCTCGGACCGGTCGCGGATATCGTAGACGTCGCCGATTTCCATCGTGTGCGTCAGGTAATCGCCGTCGGCAGTCTTGACCACCACATACACGCCGATGATCTCGCCCCGGTCCTTGCTGAACGGATTGAACGTGTGCGCAGGCGGCTCATCGAAGCGTCCCCGGGCGAACCCGTCGTTCTCTCGCACCAGTTCGGCCTGCGCCCATTTGATCGACCCGGTGGCCATGGCCAGATCCATCAGGCCCATGTAGCTGATGTCGAGGCAGATGGCCTGCTGCTGGCCGACGCGGCGCGGCACGAGATACGCCTGCTTCTTGGCCGGGTTCAGACTGATGCCGATCGCCGCGATGTTCTTGACCGCGTTGATGACCGACGCGCGGTTCTGCGTGGCGATGCTCAGGGCGAAGTCGTTGGCGCCCAGGATCTGGACAGCAAAGCCGGCCTCCTGCTCGAACTTGATCGAGCGGTCGGACAACAGCGTCATGAAGTCGTCCTTGATGGCGTTGATCTCGCCGGTAATCAGGGTCAATGCGTTGCTCATGATGAATCCTTAAAAGCCGAAAATATAGGTGCGCACCGCGCGCGTCACCGCCTTGCGCCGCCCGAAGCCTGCGATCAGGCTGAGGCGATACTGCGTTTTGAGGTGCTTGATCATTTCATCTCCAGCACGAAGATTTGTTCGCTGGTCACACGATACGAATCATCGAAGTTGACTCCCCGCTGCCCCCATGGGCATTCATTGGTTTCCGTCATTGCTACACGCGTCTGTCCGAATTCCATGTGCATGGTGTGAAGCCAGCCGACCCGACGGAGATTGCGGCGCAAGCCTTGGTGCGCACCAGCATCCCAGGCGCTTCTGGCGCTCTCACGATCAATATGGCGGTGCGCTTTGTGCCACTTGTCGAATGCTCGATCCGTGCTCATCTGATCCCCCGCTCGATATCCTGGCGTCGCTGCATCAGCACGACCTGGCGGAAATTCTCGTCGCGCAGCATTTCGATCGTCTCGATGCGCGCACCTTCCAGTGCCAGCAGGTTGCCGTGGCTCAGGGCCAACTGGTGGTTGATGACAGCCAGGCGCAGCGGCTTCGTCAGCTTGCGCGCCAGGCGGCGGGCTTTACGGGCGGCGAGGATCATTTGGCACGCTCCGCAATCATTGCGTCGGCAAGTTCATACGCTTGCTGAGCGGTTTGTGCTGCAGGCTGGGTATAGCAGTGGCGGCCAGTATCAGGCGCCGTAATGCTGTACATCGTGCTGCGGTGGATCGCGTCTGCGAACTTCGCAGCGAAATAGTCACGCAGCGACATGCCCGTCTGCTTGAAGTCAGGGAATGCCGACCCGCCGTTATTCTTCTCGTCCATCTTCTTCTCCTGTTGCGCCGGCGCGGCCGGCTTCGGTTATTGGTGTGGTGGCCGGCGCTGATCTCCGGCTTGCGGGGTGGCACTAATCCCGCGCTTGTACAGGTTCCCTTGTCGTGCCGTAGGCATCCGGCACTGCTGCTCATACCACCTATGTCAGGACTATTGGGCCAGGCACTGCCCTCACCTGATCCATGCCGCTGCGCATCAGCCTGCGCATTCACCACACGAATGGCGTGCAGGGTTCGAACCTGCATTTCCCGTTACCCGGCGCCGGGGATAAGTGACCTAGGCCAATTAGTCGAACGCCATTCGTCTGGTCACCCCTTACGAGGGTGAGGCGCCCTACTTTTCTGCTGCAGTCTTGCCGTGCTGGTAAATGATCCAGACGTCGTGCAGGTTGGCAGTCGGTGCTGCACGTCGCGCCCATGCTTCGACGCGCATCCGTTCCTCGGCCACGTCACAGCGGGTGCAGTCCAGGAAACCGTGCAGCTCCTTCTGCAGGCTGCCGGTGTCTTCGCAGGAGAAGCACTTCATGCCGACACCCGGTCCAAGTAGCGGTGGCAACGGTCAACGATCGACATTTCCCGGTTCGCCGCCGCAACCTTCTTGATCTCGCGCTTGGCCCAGTTCTTCGCCTCGACGGCCAGGTACTGCTCCATCAGGTTGGCGAAGCGCTTGCCGACCACCGCCTGGCGCTCGTTCGGCACCACCGCCAGCAGCTCGCGGAACTGGCTGCCGATCAGCAGGAACTCCAGCAGCTCGTCGGCCACTTCCTTGAGCGTCGCTTCGTCACGTGACACCAGGGCCGCCCGGCGCGCCGTCATGCGCTGATCGATCAGCTTGGCCAGCTCGGCTTCGTACAGCTCGTCCTTCGATTCGTTGCGGGCCATGTCACACCGCCTTCTCTGCCACTGGCCCCGCGCTCGGCGCCGAACGCACGAAGAACTGGAACGTGTTCAGGTTGCGCAGCAGGCTGTCGGACATCTGCTGAATCTCCAGCGCGTTGTGGCCGGCGAGGTAGACCGCCTTCGTGACCTCCAGCGTTTCTACGTTGACGACTTCCAGGCGCGTCATTGGGTGGGACTGGTTCATTTCAAGCTCCTTGCGTAGCGGGACGGTTGATCGGCATCCAGTGGGACGGCGCATGCATGTCGTTACCGTCCTCGTCGTAGAACGTTCCCTCGACGTGGTAGGCAGAACCGGCAACCTGTTCGTTCTCGTGGTTGTCGTATGGCCAGTAAAGAATGATCACGTCGCTGTGGTCTTCCGGCAGACGCTCATCGACATTCACCCACTGCCCGACCGTCGGCGCCGAAGCCAACGCCATCAGCTCACCGTAGCTCGGGAACTCGCGCTGCTTGTTGCGGTAGGCTTCGAGGATTTCTTTCAGTTGGTTCATGGTTGGCTCCGGGTGGGGTTAAGCAGCGATCAGTTCAGCAACCAGCGCAGCGTGACGGGCCGAAGCGTCAGCCTTGGCCAGCGCAGCAGCAGCGGCGCGGTGGGCGTGCACGCTGGCAGCAGCAACCAGGCCGCGCGCTTCGTCGGCGGTGATCTTGGCCAGGCCCTTGTGCGGCACGAACGAGTAGAACTGCTCGTTGCGGCTCAGGACGTAGGCGTCTGGCTTGCTGTCGCCTGGGGTCGGCACGGAGGCAACCACGGTCAGGCCAGCGATAAAGCCAACCTTGACGGTTTGGCCGATGGTCCAGTTTTGTTTGCTGTTGCTGATCATGGTGTTCTCCGGTTGCGGTTTAGGTTCTGTTTGCGTCTCAACAAACTACAACCACAGGTTACAACATAAAGTTGGAGTCTGCAAGCAAAAGTTGTAGAAGAACGCAAAAAAAGTTAAAGTACTACAGCCGCTCTGTTGTAGAACGGGGGGGGTGCGAGTCCGAGCTACGGACGAAAAAAAGCCCGCGAGTGCGGGCATGGAGGATGGGATGAGAAGCGTCAGTGTCGGCCAGGGGGCCCGGATGAGGATTCAGCTTGCAGAATGGCCGAGAGATCAGCTATCGCGCTTGAAAGTATTGTCAGTGCATCGCCAACAATCGGGAATTGATGAGTCGTACCGGCTTGCCCCCGAATGGAAAGAGCATACTCGCCGCCCGGCAGGGAAACAATCTCCGTCGCCGTGGGAACCTGTGCCATAAGAAGCTCACGGACACCCTCTGGATGCTCGTTCACGGTGTCCATTAAGAAGCGATTGAGCACCACTAGCAAGGCCGTCATTAATGGGCGGGTCAATACCAGCTCACGGAAAGAACCATCAGCACTGCTTAGCTGAAGTTTCGCGTTGCCACTTTCGTCCAGATCCCAACTTTTCAATTCGGTGAATGTAACCATACTCTCTCCAGTTCCCGCTTCGGCGGGGATTATTTTTTAGGGCAAGGAAACGCGGATGAGAGCGCGACATACACTATCGCGTTAGCATCGCTGTTCCATTTTTCCGGATTCTCTTTCAAATATTTCGCAACCACAGCATGAATTTGCCCTGCCGTGACTCCATCCGGGAGGCACATCATTCCCAATAAGCTGAACGTTTCTGCGACCCCGGTTATATAGAATCTTCCGGAGGCAGAACTCGTGTAATCAAGATGGCTCTTCACTCCATTTTCCAGCCGGTTATCTGCCGCCAGCCATTCCCTTAACTGATTGCCGCTTATAAACTGAGCAGATGCAGTTGCGTGAGAAAAAACAAGAAGTAGGCCAAGAATTATTTTTTTCATAATCTATTCTTAAATGTGCGTGCTCTCTTTTCTGACCACTTTGCCGATCACAATGCATTCGGCTCCCTTACACGATTTCCGGTGGTACTTGCGCTGGTCCGAATTGTCAGACGTGAGCCACCACATACCAGCGTCGCGCACCATGCGTTTGACCACGACTTCGCCTTCATAGTTCACCGCGTACACGGTGCCGTCCACAAGGCTCTTGTCGGCAGTGTTCACCACTATGACATCGCCGTCGTAGAGGGCCGGCTCCATGCTCTCACCGCGAACAATGATTGCCTTCAAATCCTGCTTTAAAAACCGCTCGCTGCGGATCCATTCGGTCGGAACCCCCATCGTTTCACCATCGTGATCCTCCGGCTCTACCTGGAAGCCAGTCATCCCGGCTTGCACCTTGAACTTGACCTTCATGATCTGCGTGAGGCTCGGGTCGTCGGCATCGACACTACGAACGGTCATCATGCCGTCTGAAAGCGCCGGGGCCGCGCCTGGATGCTGGTCCATGACGATCCCGAATTTCAGGTGTGCCGGCGTCACGCCCAAGAACTCGGCCGCCAGGTCGAGGTTCTTCCCGCGCGGCTCGGAGTCACCGGCCACCCATTTCTGCACCGCCTGCGGACTCACGCCGATGAACCGGGCCATTTCTGACTGGTTACCGCCGTTCTTGTCCGCAAGGAGCTTTTCTATTCTGCTTGCCATAGTTTCCATCCGACCATCTTACAAGTAAGCGTTGTAGATAGCACTGCAAAAATAAGTTGTAAGAGATCGCGTTTTGTTGTAACCTAGGGTTGTAACCAACGACTAGAGCAAACACCATGGAAAACGGAATCGCAAAAGCAATTCGCCTCGCTGGGAGCCAGACAGCTCTCGGCAATCTTCTCGGGCTGACCCCACAGGCCATCCAGAAGTGGGCATCGCAAGGGACTGTCCCAGGCGAACGCTGCCGTGAGGTCGAGTCCCTGTTTGACGGCCAAGTCACCCGGTACGAGCTGAACCCAACTGTGTTCGGCGACAACCCGCAGTAATCCGCACGACCGAACCCCACCCCATCGAATCACCCCCGCATTGGAGCAACCATGAAGCAAGCCCGAAACATCATCGTCAAGACCTGCCTTACCGCCGACGAGTTCGTCGACTTCACCGGCGACTGCCGGGACACCGGCAAGACCCAAAGCGCTCTGCTCCGGGATCTGTGGCGCAACGCACGCAATGGTACGCCCCACCTGGCCCCTCCCGGTAGACCAACGATTGGCCAACGCCCGGCCATCTTCCCATCCCGCAGCGCGCGCCGTCCTGAGCTGCGTCTGCGTAACTGAACTTTCCCGAGGACCCAATGAGCCAAAACCCAACACCAAAATTCTCGCCCGAGTACAAGGTCGTGCTGCAAGCAACGATACTTCGCTGTGTCGAGAAGGAAGCCCAGGGCCAGTCGGACCAACGCATTCGTGACGCGCTGTTCATGGCACGCCAGCATGTGCGCAAGGCCACCGACGAGCTGTCGAAGGGCCAGCCATGACCACGAACATCCTCTCCCCCAACTGGGCCGGCTTCACTGCCGCGCCCATCGAACCAGAAACCATCCGCTTTAAGCCAGCACCGGCGCCCGTGTATGCCGACTGCGAAGGCTGCATGTTCGTTGGCCAGCCATCCTCTGTTTGCCGCCGCGCTTCTGCCATCTCGGTAGATGCTGGCGGCACCGACTGCGACGATCCGCACCCGACCTGGGGCTCGATCATCTACGTGCTCGACAAGACCGACCCGCGCCAGACCCAGTTGCCGCTGATCGAGAAGGGGCACTGACATGGCACGCGCACGCAACATCAAACCCGGCTTCTTCACCAACGACGAACTCGCTGACTGCTCACCGCTGGCACGCCTTCTGTTCGCTGGCCTGTGGCTGCACTGCGATCGTGAAGGTCGCATCGAAGACCGTCCGAAGAAGATCAAAGCCGAGATTCTCCCGTACGACAACTGCGACGCCGATGAACTCCTGGGCGATCTTGAGGCCCATGGCTTCATCATCCGGTATTCGCATGGTGAACGCCGGTACATCCAGGTGACTAATTTCGGCAAGCACCAGAACCCTCACATCAAAGAATCGGCTAGTGAGATACCAGCACCAAACATGCACAGTACAAGTACGGTGCAAGCTCCGGAAGTTCCGGCGCTGGCCGGGCTGAATCCCTCATCCCTTAACCTGAATCCTGAATCCCTCACCACCACCACCGACGCGAGCGCGCCGGCGGCGGGTGGCGGCGATGTGCCGACCGGTTCTGACGACTTCGCTCCACCAGCAGCAGCGCCTCTGCCTGCTCGCCAAGACCTGCCAGCCCCTACCAGCCCTGCCGGTGCGATCTGCGTCGCCCTGCGCCCTCTCGGTGTCGGCGCAACGACGATGAACCCGATCGTCATCGGCTGGGCTGAACGCGGGGTTGCTGTCGACGTCCTGATCGAGTCGGTGCGCATCGCCCGAGAGCACAAGGCTGACGGCAGCATCCCGCCGCAGTACCTGGCGCCGATCGTCGAACGCCTGCTGAACCCGCCTGAACGCCGGACCGGGCCACGCGCTGCCGGCCCAACGTCGCAGAAATTCAACTTCGCCCATGTCGATCGGTCTGCCGACGTCGCCGCGATGCAGGCCGGTCTGGCTGCTCGCGGAGTGACGGCGGCCGACCTCGACGACGATTCCCCGCTGTGATGGAGACGACCATGGAACCCTTCCAAAACCTGATCCCCGGGCTCAAAGGCTTGAGCATGCTGCCGGGCGAATGCGAGCAGCACGGCCCCGCCGACGTCCTGGTGCGCACCGGCGCCGCCTGGCATTGCCCACGCTGCCTGGACGCCCTGCTGGCCACCGAGGCCCGCGACGGCTGGATGGCAGAACGCTCTGCTGCCCTGATGAGCGCCGCCACGATCCCGAAAAAGTACGTCGACCAGAAGTTCATCGCGACGACGCCCGAGCAGAAAGGCGTGCGCCACACCACGCGCCTGTTCCGCGACTTCATCCTGGGCGAGCCGGCCTGGGGCACGCTGATCTTGTCGGGCACCACCGGCACCGGCAAAACACTGCTGGCGTGCGACCTGGCGCAGTCGCTCATCAAGAACGCCGTGCGCTCGATCCGCTACATCACGGCCAACGGGATGATCAGCGAGATTCAGGCCAGCTACAGCAGCGAGACGAAAAGCAAGGAGGGCGAGATTCTGCGCTTCCTGCAATACGACGTGCTGATCCTCGACGAGATCGACGCCAAGCCGGACCGCGAAGACGCGAACCTGATCCTGACGGAGGTGATGAACCGCCGCTACAACGAGCAGAAGCCAGTCATCGCGATCAGCAACCAGCCGCTGGGCGACCTGGCCAAGTTCGTCGGCGACCGCGTGCACAGCCGCCTGCACGAGAACGCGTTCATCTGCGCCTTCACTTGGGCTGACGCGCGCAAGGCTGGCGGCCAGCCGGTGGCCACGGTGCACCAGCTTGCGGAGCGTCGGTCATGAGCTCAGCAGCGTACTACGAAGCCTCGGCCCAGTTCCCCTACCTCACGACCACCGGCCACGATCACCTGGCTTGGGCGAAACGCATCCTGCACCGCGAAGAACGAGGCGACAAAACCGTAATGCCGATCCAGGCGCGGTTCGCCCGTGAAGCGCTGAACCGCAAGGCGGACGCGAAATGAGCACTCACGACCCATGCGCCTATTGCGAACGCTTCACCGTCGCCGGTCGCCCCAACCTTCCCGCCGGCCACGGCTGGTGCACCGCCTGGGAGCGCGTAACCCCCTGGCACGGCCAGATCGGCGTGCTGTTCAAGGAAGCGCGCGACCGGGCGCCGCGTGCGCGGTATGTGGCGCAGCAGCAGGACAAGACCAACGAAACGGAGAAATCATGACCGCGCCAATTTTCAAATCCGGCCAGATGGTCTACGACAAGCAGGGCAACCCCGCCCTGTACGGCCGCGAAGTGCACGGCGGCCACCTGGTGTTTCCGTGCGTCTGGCTGGACGGTGACGACGGCGAGTGCTCAGCGCTCAACCCCGTGAAGTGGGAGGAAGTGTCAGCCAGCCCGCCGGCCGAGAGCCTGTGGCCGTCGGCAATCCTGCTGCTGCTGATCCTGGCGCTGCTGGCGATGTGGTGGCTGTCATGATCCGCGCCGAAACCACGACTGTGTACAAGGCAGGCGGGCGCCGATTCCTCACGCTGCGCGCTGCCGTGCGAAAAGCTGTTCGCGAGCGTCTTCGTGAGAAATGCGAATGCGATTACTGCGACCATGACGAAATGCCGGGCTGCCCGACTGAATACTTCCCATGCAAGTATCACGACGACAGCGCGCGTGCGAAAAAGATTCACCGTCGCCTGGGCCGCCTGTTCGCTGCTGACTTCCGCAAATCCAAGGAGCCAGCATGATCAGAACAGCCATCGCCCGCAAGGCGCCTCCCCCGCGCCAGGCCGCGCCGGCAGTCGGCAAGCCACGCCAGAAGTCGTGCAAGGTGTGCCGCGCCCGGTTCGAGCCGCGCATGCCGCTGCAGGTCGCGTGCGGCCTGGCCTGCGCCATCGCTGACGGCAAGAAGACGACCGCGATGCAGAAGGCCAAGGCCAAGAAGGTCGAGCGCGCGCAGGACAAGGCCAAGCTCGAGCGCTTCAAAACCCGCGGCCAGCACATCGCCGACACGCAAGAGGCATTCAACGCGCTGGTGCGCTACCGCGACCGCAACGAGTTCTGCATCAGCTGCGCGGTGCACCTGCCTACGCTGGCCGACCAGCCCGGCGGCGGGTTCGATTGCGGCCACTACCGCAGCCGCGGCAGCGCGCCGCACCTGCGCTTCGACCTGCGCAACGCCCATGGCCAATGCAAGAAATGCAACCGCTACCGCGCCGGCAACGCAGCCGACTACCGCATCGGCCTCATCGCGCGCATCGGCGCCGTAGCGGTCGACGCGCTCGAATGCGACCAGGCCGGCGGAGGCTGGACGATCCCCGAACTGCTGGCGATGAAGGCTGACTTCCGCGCACAGCTCAAGAAAATGAAGGAAGCATCGTGAAAAAGATCCGAAGCAAGAAATACGTCCCGAAGTACGTCGCGCGCAACGTGATGGCGACCTTCTTCGGCGGCATGGGCGACACCCACATCGAGCACCTGCGCACGCTGCAGGTCAAGAACCACCTGGCCCTGGCTGAAATGGCGCAAGGCCGCGGCAACCGCGCGCAGTGGGACCTGCTCATCGGCGCCATCAACATCGGCAACGTGATGTGCGAGCAAGGCATCGGCGACGAGTTCCGTCAGGTCATGATCGCCGCCCGCGACGCGATGCTGGCCGTGGCCAAGCGCGCGCTCAAGAGCGACGACCGCTTCGTGTTCACCGGCCCCGAGCTGTGCGCCATCCGCGAGGCGATTGAATGCCACGACGCCCAGCTCGAGAACATACGCGCTATCGACGTCGACCGCGCCGCAGCCGAAGTCGAGCGCCGCGTGCGCCACAACATCAACAGCACCTCAGTTCAACGCGAAATGGAAAAGGAAGCAGCATGAAAACCCCAGCACCGAAAGTCAACCGGGCTGAGGCCCTGCTGATCAGCCAAAACCTTCAGTGCGCGCTCCTGGCTGAATTGAGCGAAGGCCCTCGCACCAACCGGTATTTTGTCGAGAAATTCGGCCTGCACCGCGACTTCATCCACAACACTCTCGCGAAACTGCGCCTGGCCAGCATGGTTGATGTCACCACAGACCGGTGCCGCGGCGAAGACGGGCGGGTGATCGGGGCAATCTGGAGCCTTTCAGACCGGCCCTTCCCCGCGTACGTCGAGCCCGAAGATAATTGGAAAGTCGACATGAAGCCGTTCACCATCCCCCGCGATCCCTGGATCTGGGCGCTGCATGGAGCGCAGCCATGAATCGCACCCGAGACGACAAAGGCGTGTTCCAGAACGAACATGGAATGGCCGGCACCCGCAGTTTCAGTGTCTGGTCCAAGATGCGCGCGCGCTGCAGTAATACCAAGGCTCACAACTGGGACCGATACGGTGGCAGGGGCATCAAAGTTTGCGACCGCTGGAGTGAGTTCGCGAACTTCTTCGCCGACATGGGCCCAGCTCCAGATGGCATGACGCTCGATCGCATCGACAACAACGGCAACTACGAGCCGGGCAACTGCCGCTGGGCGACGAAACTTACCCAGGCGCGCAACCGTGCAAATAACGTGGTGCTGGAATATGCCGGGCGCCGGATGTGCCTGAGCGAGTGGGCCATTGAGACCGGCATTCAGTTGGGGACGCTGTGGTACAGGCACAAAGCAGGTTGGGACACCCCGCGCATCTTGACGCAGAAGGTGGCGCGATGACGGATCATGACCAACGCGAGATCGGGTTCCGGCTTGAAAACTGGGGGCGATGCTATGAGGAGCGCCGCGTGATTGGGATCAGCCCGACAGGGGCCTTCTGTGATCGCATCAAGCGCGAGAAGCTGGGCGAGCCGCCGAGCAATGAGCGTCGCCGAGTTGACCCGGATGATGCTGAGATTGTCGAGCGGATCGTATGCAGTTTGGTGCCGCGCGATCGAGAGCTGCTTGTGCTCTGCTATATCCGGAATGCCGCGCACAGTGAAATCTGCCGCAAGATGCGATTCCCGTATAAGCAGGTCGCCGTCTTCATCGCAGCTCTTCGCAAAGCACAATTCGAAGTGCAAGTGAGAGCAAAACAACACCTTGGCTTTCATTCCACCGAGAATTACTTGACAGATGGAAAGCTCGGCAGTACATTCTGTGTCACAACTTAATTCCCGTCCAGAAATGCGATGTGTAGGTTCCCTGATGGGAGCCTGCGGCGTCTCTAGGCAACAAATGAAGCCCCGTAGTCAGCGATGACACGGGGCTTTTTGCATTGCGTGCGGAAAGATTCGAGGTTCAGCCCCGGTGAAAGCCGGTCGATCCCAGGTGGCCAGGTACAGGTGACGACCCGTTAATGGCCCGAATGATTCACGAAACGAATCACGAACACAGAATTTGGCGCGCTATGCGTCACACAGAGCAGGCTGGGCGCGGAGTAGATATGCCGTGGGGTCGTGAGAGCGACGTCAAACGGACTCCCAGTGAAGAAGAATCTCCGCCGACTCACTGCCGTAAGCAGTGACCACACCCAAGCGCTCATCCGAGTGTTTCGGTGTGGTGGAAGCCCTCTCACCCCTTCGCCCGCAATGTGCGGCACACCGAGGCGCTTTCCACCCTCCCAATCTCCCTGCTTCGCACCCGCGAAGTTTCGCCCGGCTCACGCTGGGCTTTTTTACACCTGAGCATCATGACAATCCAGATCGCCGATGAACGCCGCTGGATCATGGTGCTGATACAACTCGAGCTCACGCGCATCGCAGCGGTCGGGCCCATTCCGTGACCCACTACCATGCAGATGTTCCAAATCTATGAGCGCCCGCTCGGATACCAGCAGATCGCCAGCCTGTCGGCCGCAACCAAGCTGACCATCCCCGCCGGCACAAAGCTGATCCTCGTCCAGGCTGAGGGTCAAGCCGTTCGATGGCGAGACGACAACGTCGACCCGACCGCTACTGTTGGTTACCCACTGACCGCCGGGTCGGAGCTGCGCTACACCGGCTGGGCCGCAGCGCACCCGAGCTTGAAGTTCATCGAGCAGGTGGCCGGCGCCAAGCTGAACGTCCTGTACTACGGCGTGGGAGAAACCTGATGGAGACATTCGTTTCCCCTCAGCGCCTGCTCCGCGCCGTTGGCATGGCCAGCCCAGCAGCAAACGGCCTGGTGAGCACGTTCACGATCGCGCACGGGTTGAGCACCACACCCAAGCACGTCGCTGTGCAGGCCAGGAACGCACTGAGCGCGGCCACGTCATTCGTCACAGCAGACGCAACGAACATCACGATTACCTTTCTCAGCGTGCCCCTACTCGGGACGTTGAGCTTTTACTGGAGTGCCGAGGCCTGACCATGAGCGATACCAAACCAGCCAAAATCCGCAAGAAGGCGACAGGTAACGCGCACGCGTGCGAGGGCGTACGGGTCGAGATCACCGACCTGATCATTGACGCCGTGCTCGACCAGATCGCTGGGGGCAAGTCGCTGGTGAAGGTTTGCGAGACTCCTGGCATGCCGAACCGAACAGCATTCCTCCGACGTATCGCTGCTGACACGGCCTTGCAAGCACTCTATGCGGAAGCGATGGCCGCCCGTGCTGACAAGTACGCGGAAGAGACGATCGACATTGCAGACGACGGGTTGAACGATACGTACATCGACGACCAGGGCGGCGTAAAGACGGATACCGACGTCATCGCCCGATCAAAGCTGCGTGTGGCTGCTCGTCAGTGGTATGCCGCCAAGATCGCGCCGAAGAAGTACGGCGACAAGATCACGCAAGAGCACACCGGCAACCTGTTCGACTCGCTGCTGGCCGCTGTCGATGGGACAAGCCTCAAGGTGGTGCCATGACCGCGCAGGCCAAGCTGCAAAAGCTGCTGGCCGATCCGGCTTGGCGCATCAGCAACCTGTACAAGATCATCGTCAAGGGTAACGACGAAGACGAGGGCCTGGTTCTGCAGTTCGCACCGAACCGAGCGCAGCGCCGCTTCATCGAGCGCCTGCACCATCGCAACATCATCCTCAAGGCCCGGCAGCTGGGCTTCACGACGCTGATCGCGATTGTGTGGCTCGACCATGCCCTGTTCAATGCGAACAGCCGCTGCGGCATCATCGCGCACGACCGCGAGGCAGCGAAGGTGATCTTCCGCGACAAGGTGAAGTTCGCCTACGACAACCTGCCGCCGGAGCTGAAAGCAGCGATGCCGCTCAAGGCCGACAACGCCGACGAGCTGCTGTTCGCGCATAACAACTCATCGGTGCGCGTGGCAACTTCCATGCGATCGGGCACGATCCACCGGCTGCATATCTCCGAGTTCGGTAAGATCTGTGCCAAGTACCCGGACAAGGCCAAGGAAGTCGTCACCGGCTCTATCCCGGCTGTGCCGCTCAATGGCATCACCGTGATCGAATCGACGGCCGAAGGAACGGATGGTGACTTCTACTCGATGACGCAGCGCGCGATGGCCCTGCAGGAGCAGGACAAGCCGCTCAGCTCGAAGGACTGGCGCTTCCACTTCTTCCCGTGGTGGGGCGAGCAGCACTATCGCATGCCGGAAGGCGGCGCCGTCATCACGGACAAGGACCATGCTTACTTCGATGAGATCGAGGCGAAGATGGAAACCACGCTCGACATCGAGCAGCGCACCTGGTACGTGGCCACGCGCGACACCGATTTCAGCGGCAACGACGAGAACATGTGGCAGGAGTACCCGAGCACGCCGAAGGAAGCATTCCAGGTGTCGAGCGAGGGCTGCTACTACAACAAGCAGATCACGGCGGTGCGCAAGTCTGGCCGCCTGCTGCGCATCCCGCTGCTGAACGTCCCCGTCAATACGTTTTGGGACATCGGCCGCAGCGATGGCACGGCGATCTGGTTCCACCAGCAGGTGGGCATGGAAGATCGGTTCATCCGGTACGAGGAAGCGCACGGCGAAGACCTGCGCTTCTACATCAAGCTGCTGCAGGACACAGGCTTCATCTGGAACAAGCACTTCCTGCCGCACGACGCCGATCACAAGCGCCTGTCCGACACGAACAAGTCGACGAAGCAGATGCTCGAAGACCTGGGTCTGCGCAACATCGAAATCGTGCCGGTCATCTCCGACATCAACACCGGCATCAACATCACGCGCGCTGAGTTCGCATCTGCCTACTTCGATGAAGAGGGCTGCAAGCTCGGCTTCTCCCACCTGGAGAACTACAAGAAGCGCTGGAACGAGCGAGATAGCCGCTGGAGCGACGATCCGCTCAAGGATCACACGAGTGAAGGGGCCGACGCTTTCCGCCAATGGGCGCAAGCGAAGGCTGCTGGAATGGTCACACCCGCCGGGAGTGCCTGGGGCGGTGATCTACCTTATAAATCATTGGGAATTGTGTAATGCCGAAAATCAACGCTGGTGCGAACGTCACCCTCACCCTGACCGACTGGGATAGCGTCACTGTCGCAACTGCTGGCGTTGCTGTGCTCACGGCTGTGTCCGGCCTCGACGTACCTGCTGGCAAGATGGCAGAGCTGACCGGCTCTCGCACGTTCGGGCCGTTTGCGCCTGGCTCGCTGCGTATTGACGCGTCCGTGGTCGAGTGCACGTATGAGGTCGCTGACGGCGTGCGCCCTGTCGCTGCGTCGGGCGGTGGCGTCGCAGCCATCACGGGCAGCTATGTGGTCGGCCAGACGCTGACCGCAACCTTCCCTGCTGGCATCACTGGCACGATCCAGTTCACGCGCACGCTGGGCGCATCGCCGTTCACCAAGACCGCAATCAGCGGCGCGGTGGCCAGCGCGGTCAACAGCCTCGCGTACCAGGTGCAGCAGGCCGACGTGGGCTACAGCCTGGGCGTGGACTGCACGACCGTACAGGCTGGCGTCGGGTCGACTGTCTCCAGCGGCGGCGGCCAAGCCACAGTCGTGCAGCAGGCCATGAAGATGCGCCCGAACGAGTCTTACAACGGCGGATCATCCGGCCTGCGCACCAACTGGTACAAAATCGAGTTCGACGCTCCGTTCGAGCAGGTGCAGTATCTGATCGGCAGCAAGGTCGCCTCCGGCACGCCCGGCACGTACAAGGTGCAGTTCGCCGTAACGGATACTGTCGCGGTCGATACAGTCAACAACGCCTGGGTGCCGATGCGCGCCGGCGTTGCGTATAACGACAAGTCGGCGAATGGCTGGAAGGACGCTACGTTTGGTGGTGCCGTCAGCAAGCAGATCGGCCTGGCGCCAAGTGCGGCCAACAACAGCGTGATCCACATGGCCACCGACGTGATGAACCTGGCCAGTGTCGCGCGCGCCGACGGCAAACCTGGTGGAATCCTACTGGTCAAGGTGGTGCAGACTGACTCGGCAGGCCAATGGACGCAAGCCAGCGGCAACAGCAGTGCATGGGACGCCGCACGTGGCAACAAGCCATGGTTCCGCGAATGGTTCTGCAATGCGGTGAGCAGCGTGGACGGCATTGCCAACCTGGGCAGCCTGCCGAGCGGCGCGCCAGCGTTCAATGGCGACTACGCCTTCCCCGGCTTCCCCATCGTGACCAGCACCACTGCCGTACCAACGGACCTGCTGCTGTTCTCGGGTGACAGCCGCAAGTCGGCCGCCTACGTGACGAACACGTACGCCAGCCCGGCCCGCATGGCAGCGATGTCGCTGAGCACACCCGCGCATCCGATCAGCGTGGTGAACGCCGCAGGATCGGGCCACAACCAGCAGCAGTTTCTGGCCATCGCGATGGACATGATCAACGCAGGCCTGCGCCCTACCGTGATCCATGTGCCCGGATTCAGCCAGAACAATTTCAGCAACTTCGCCACCTTCAAGGCGGCGCTGGATGGCTTCATGGCCGCTGTTCGGGCTGTGTCAGGCCTGGCCAACGTCAAGTTCGTGCTCGACACGGACTATTACGTGGGTGGCTACGCAGTCGGCACCGCTGCTGAGAACGGCCGACAGCAGTGCATCGCCTACACCAAGTCCCTGCACAACGGCGTTACCGTCTTCTGCTTCGACAGCGACGCCATCATCACCGACTACTCGAACCCGAGCGCACCAACGTTCAAGCCGGCCTACTTCACATCGCCCAACTTCATCGGTGGCGACGGCGTGCACGCTGGCCCGCTGGGGCTAGACGCAATGACATACGGCGATGGCACGACGCCTGGCCTGCAGTCTGTGTACCGCGCCGCTTTCGGCATCGCGTAATGCGCCCGGCTTCGGCCAAACATCAGGAATCACGCAATGGCAAAACCCTCCGCTGAAACGTTCGACAAGCTGCTCGACCACGAGATCGAGCAGGCCACCACCTGGCAGAACCACGCCATCAACCCGGACCGTGAGCGCAACTACGCCCACTACCTGGGCCTGCCGGACGGGAAGGAAGTCGAGGGCCGCTCGCAGATCGTGAGCTGGGACGTGTTTGAGGTGGTCGAGTCGGCCCTGCCCTCGCTGCTCGACGTGTTCCTGTCGGGCGACAACATCGGCGAGTACGAGCCGACCGGTGTCGAGGATGAGCAGTTCGCATCGCAGGCCACCGACTACATCAACCACATCGTCAAGAAGCAGAATCCCGGCTTCCTGATCTTCAACACGTGGTTCAAGGACGCGCTGCTGGCCAAGGTCGGCGTAGTGCGCGCCTTCTGGAACGATGCTGACAAGGTGACGACCGAGGAATACACGGGCCTGGACGAAATGCAGCTGACGCAGATGCTGCAGCAGGAAAGCGTCGAAGTGCTGGAGCACCAGGTCTATCCCGACGAGCAGGATGCAATGCAGCGCGAGCAGCTGGCCAGCGGCCTCATGGCCATGGCGCCGGAAGCGGCAGCACAGGCACAGCAGCAGCTGGCACAGCCGCCGCGCATGCTGTATGACGTCAAGCTCAAGATCACGCGCAAAAAGGGGCAGGTCACCATCCGCAACGTGCGGCCGGAGACGTTCCTGGTGTCGCGCCGGGCCTGCTCGATCTACGATTCGGCGCTGGTCGGCCAATACGCCACGCTGCGCCGCTCCGATCTGGTCGAGATGGGCATCCCGAAGGCCAAGGCTTTCGCGGTCCAGAGCTACGACATGAATGCGCACATCGCCGGTGCCGAGTCGATGAAATCGCTGGCAGACGACGAAACCGAGTCGCTGACCGACGACCAGACCTTCGACAAGGCGATGGAGGAAGTCACGCTGTTCGAGGGCTTCATCCAATGCGACGGCGGCGACGGCATCGCGGAATGGCGCTACGTCCTGCGCGGCGCCAACATGACCCTCAAGAACGAGGAATCGGACGGGCACGACTACTGCGTCATCACGCCGATCCCGATCCCTCACCGCGTGCACGGGCTGGCCCTGGCCGATGTGACCGCGCCGATCCAGGCGACCAACACTGCGCTGACGCGCCAGTACCTGGACTCGCTGTACCTGGCGAACAACCCGCGCACGTACGTGAACATGCTGGCCAAGGTGAACTTGGGCGACCTGCTGGACAACCGCATCGGCGGCCTGGTGCGTGGCAATGGCCCGATGATGGACGCTGTGTCGCCGCTGGTGACCAACATGGTGGCCGCGCCGGCGCTGCAGGGCATCGAGTTCATGGACACGCGCCGCGAGATCCGGACCGGCATCACGCGCTACAACCAGGGCCTGGAGGCGGACACGCTGAACAAAACGGCCACGGGCGTTACCAAGATCATGACCGCCAGCCAGCAGCGCATGCAGATGATGGCGCGCATCATGGCTGAGACGGGCGTCAAGGACCTGTTCAAGCTGCTGCTCAAGCTGGTGTGCAAGCATCAGGACCGCGAAACGACCATCCGCCTGCGCAACGAGTGGGTGCCGATCGACCCGCGCGCCTGGTCGGACGAGATGGACGCGACGGTCAACGTGGGCCTCGGCACCGGCGACAAGTCGGAGACGATCATGAACCTGCAGATGATCATCAACGAGCAGAAGCTGATGATGCAGGCTGGCTCGACCATGCTGGACCCGAGCAAGATGTACAACGCCTACAGCGCGCTGCTCAAGGCGATGAACATCAAGGGGCTGGACAAGTTCTTCAACGATCCGGCCAAGGTTCAGGCGCCACCGCCTGGCCCGCCACCGCCGCTGCCTGAGCAGATTCTTGCTGACGCGCAGGTCAAGATCGAACAGATGAAGATCGATGGTCAGCGTGAGAAGGCGGAAGCCGATCGCCGAATCGCCGAAATCCAGCTGCAGATGAAGGAAATCGAATTGAAGATCAAGCAGGGCGAGCTGCAACTGAAAGCCGCCGTGGCCGAGCGCGAACAGGACCGCAAGGACTTCGAGGCGCAGAACCGCCAGCAGCCGCCGGCGATGCCGCAGCCACAACCGGGAGCGCAGTATGAATGACGATCAGTACGCAGCGAACAACCGCGCCGAGGCGGCCAAGCGGATCATCACCGACCCGCTGGTTGTCGAGGCGCTGAAAACGATCGAGGATGGCATCACCGAGGCGTGGAAGGCCATGCCAGAGCGTGATGTCGAGGGGCGCGAGTACCTGCACCGGCTGTTGCATGCCAAGCGCCGCTTCGAGTCGATCTTCGAGATCGTGCTGAACGAGGGCGTGTTGGCTGCTTCCCATCTGCGCGCCGAGGAAGACAAGAAATCATTCGCAGACCGACTAAAGGAGCGTATCTATGGCTAAACGCCAAGCACGAACAGCAGTAAGCAAGCCCGCCGCAGCACCGGCAGCCATTTTGCCGGACGCACCGGTGGCTGATCTGGTGACCGAAGCGCCTACCCCGCTGACGCCGGTCGAGCCTGAGCCGCAGGGCCCAGCGGTCGACGACTCGGAAACCGAGGCACCAGAAGACGTGCCCGAGGAACCGCCAGAAGACGTGCTGTTGCCTGAGCCGCAGCCTGAGCCGCCTCCGGTCGAGATCGTTGCCTTGGCGCCAGAGCCAGAGCCAGAGCCGCTCCCCGAACTCGACGCATTCATTGCCGAGCACGAGCGCGCCGCGCAGGCCATCGGCCAGGTCGTGACCGCGATCAGCTACCCGGACGCCACGCCGCGCCTACATGTCGGCGTGTACTCGGGCTTCCCGATCGCAGCCGGCGACCTGCAGGCCACGTACAGCGACGGCAGCACGCACTGATAACCGGGCTTGTCGTGCGCCCCTGAGCACGAACTGAAAAAAGACCAACCCAGGCCCGCCATGCGCGGGCTTTTGTTTGGGAGTCACATTCTTCAAAGAGGATTTTGCAATGGCAACAGAAACCGAAAGCATCACCAGTCTCGACCAGTTCGCGGCGGCCCTCGAGGCAGCCGATGAGCCAGCGCAGCAGGACGACGAAAACGCCCAACCGGAAGCGGAGGCGCAAAGCGACGAACCTGATGCACCAGCCGAGCAGGAGGAAGACCAGGCCGAACCCGTCGAGGGTGAAGGCGATCAACCGGCAGCCCCGGAATCGCTGGACGACAAGGTGGTGGCCTGGGAAACCGCGAGCGGTGAGAAATTCGAGCTTCCAGTGGCAGAGCTCAAGCTGGGCTACATGCGTCAGCAGCATTTCACGCACGAAACGCAGAACTTCGCGCGCGAGAAAGAGCAGACCGTCCAGCACATCCAACAGCAGTTCCAGGCAGCGCAGACGTACGCGCAGGACCTGGGCGTGCTGCACGCGACCAATTCGCAGATCGCAGCGCTCGAGCAGGCCATCCCGATGATGGACAAGCACGGCGACCCGGTCAGCTACTTCGACGCGATGAACCACCTGAACTCGCTGAAAGAGAGCCGTACCGGCGTGACCGCCCGCGTGCAGCAGCTCGACCAGCAACGGCAGGCGGAACAGCAGGCGCAACTGCAGCAGGCCCAGCAGCGAATGATGGCTGACCTGCAAACGTCGATCCCTGGCTTCGGCCCTGAACTGATCGGCAAGCTCGACACGACCGCCCAAGGCTACGGCTTCACGCAGCAAGAGCTGCAGGCGATCAGCGATCCACGCTTCGTCCGTCTGGTGCACGACGCGATGCAGCTGAAAGCGCTGCAGGCCAAGGCTCCCGGAGCGGTCAACAAGGTCAAGGCTGCCCCGATCAAGCCGGCGAAGACATCGAATACGGCGCCGCCGACTGGTGTCGAGCAGGACCTCAAGGCATACGGCAAAAACAAATCGCTTGCGAATTTCGCAGCACTCTACAAATCCACCCTGTAAGGAAATAAACCATGGCACAACTCACAAACTCGATGGCCACGTTCAACGCAGCAGGCCTGCGTGAGCAACTGGCAAACGACATCTACAACATCTCGCCCGAAGAAACCCCATTCCTGGCCATGATCGGCAAGGAAAAGGCGAACGGCGTGTTCGAAGAATGGCAGACCGACAGCCTGCGCGCCGCCGGCCAGAACAAGCGCGAGCAGGGCAACGAGGCCGCGCCAACCCAGCGCACCCCGACCAAGCGCGTGGGCAACCGTACGCAAATCTCGGACGACACCTACGCCGTGACCGGCACCCAGGAAGCCGTCGAGAAAGCTGGCCGCAAGTCCGAAATCGCCTACCAGGATTCGAAAATCATGGTCGAGCTGAAGAAGGACATCGAGTTCGGCGTGATGCAGAACACCACGTCCATCGCAGCGGCTGCCGGCATTGCTCCACAGGCGCGCGGCCTGCTGGGCTGGCTGGCCACCAACGCCAACTTCGGTGTGGGCGGCGCCAACCCGAACCCGGACACCAACACGGCGCCAACCGATGGCACGCTGCGCACCCTGACCGAGGCCATGCTGAAAGACGTGGCACAGAAATGCTGGTCGTCGGGTGGCAACCCTGACCGCCTGTTCGTGCCGGCAGCCCTGCGCTCGACCGTCGACGGCTTCACAGGCGGCGCCACCAAGTTCGACAAGACCGAAGACAAGACCCTGCACGCCACGGTCGAAGTCTACGTCGGACCGTTTGGCCGCTACTCGATCATCAACAGCCGCCACCAGCGTGACCGTGACGTGTTCCTGCTGGACACCAGCATGTTCGCGCTGATGACCCTGCGCCCGATGAAGGGCAAGGACCTGGCCGAAACCGGCGACAGCCGGAAGCGCCTGATCAACACCGAGTGGACCTTCAAGAGCAAGAACGAAGCCGCTTCGGGCATCATCCGCGATCTGCAACCGTAAGACGATCAACATTTAACGGGCCGCTCGAAGCAATTCGGGCGGTTTTTTTATGGCCAAAAGACTTCTCAGCTTCGACGGTGTAACCGCCAAGTACCTGCACGACGAGCAGGACGGCAAGTGCGCCATCGAGTCTGTCACCAACGTGCAAAGCGTCATCGAGCGCGCCAAGGCACTGCACAACGAAGGATTCCACCGAACTGCGATGGGCGACAGCCACACGGCGTCTATCCCGATCCCCGTGATGGATGCGTGGGCGCGCGCACGCGGCAAGAACTTCGGGGACGTGATGAACGACCCGACCTTGATGACGCGCTTCCTGCGCGATCCCGATAACGCGTATTTCGTCATCGACAAAGCCTCAGTCTAAGGACAACCAGATGCAGAACTTCGAAGAAAACCTCGCCTCGCGCGTGAATGGCTCGCTGCAGCCCCTGCTGGGCGTATCCGTGACCGTCAAGACGGCCATGGGCCTGCTGGCGACGATCTACAGCGACAACGGCGCGACGACGCAGGGCAACCCGATGACCACGGATGCCAACGGGCGCTTCGGGTTCTACGCGGCAAATGGCGACTATGTGCTGACCTTCTCTGGTCCGCAAATCCAGACGTACGAGCGCCCGATTGACCTTTACGACCCTGATGACGCGCAACCGCTGACGCAGGCGCAGGCCGCATTGCCAAGCGCCGCAAGCCGAATCGGCTACCAGCTCAGCGGCACCGGTTCCGTGGCTCGCACGACGGAAAACAAGCTGAATGAAAACGTAAGCGCGCTCGACTTCGTTGCCGCGCAGCCTGGCGGCGACATCACCGCAGGGCTGCAGGCTGCGATTGACGCGGTGGCTGCAACGGGTCGGCCGGGCGCGGTTACCGTCCCCGATGGAACGTGGCTGTGCGGGCCAATCGTATTGAAGCCGGGTGTCGACGTCGTCGGCAAGTCTGTGAACAGCGCCTTCCTGATCCCCAATGCAGACGCGATCACGATGTTCAGCATGGTGTTTGCGTCATCCTCGGGCGCCAACGTGAAGATCGGCGGATTCTCGATCTACTGCGCTGCGCACACTGGCATCAAGGGCATGCAGTTCACGCACTGCAACCGAGTCGCCCTCGAGAGCATGAATTTCTACGGGTGCCTCACCAATTTCGAGTTCGACCGCGGCGGGCTGCATCGCGTCCGGAACGTCGTGTCAGCTGGTACGCCCACGAATAAATCCGGTTCGATGAAAATGTGGAGCTCCGTCGATACGGCTTTCGGCTCGGTTTTCTCCATCATCGACAACTACCGGATCGAGAACAACGGCATGGGCGTGCAGTCGCCGGCCGTCTATTTCCGCCGCGCTGTTGGCGTGCGCGTCTCCAGACTGGTCACGAACGACAGCAACTATACGGGGACCTGCATCCTGATCGAGAACGATTGCCAGGGCATCACGATTGAAAACTCGCTCGTGGTCGGTTACAGCATTGGCTGCGTGTTCCAGAAGGGCGGCGGCATCAACAAGGCACCGATCGTCAATACGCTGAGCAATGTTGATTTCGACCAGTGCTTGACAAACGCGATCCTGATTACGGCCGGCGTTGGCAATGAGGTCAACGGCGGCAAGATCACCTCGTCGGCAGTTGGCACCACGTCGAAGGCAATCGCCCTGATCGGCGCTGATGCCTCCGAAAACACGCTTCGCGGCGTGCACATCGGTGGCTACTACGACACCAACGGGACTGGCGTTCTCCTGTCGAACACATCGAAAAACCGCCTGTATGACGTGCAGGTTGAAGGATGCGCGCAGGGCCTGGCATTCGACGGGACGAACACGCAGACGCATGTGCGCGGCGGCGACCTGAGCTCAAACGTCCCTATCGCGATCGGCGGGAGCATCGCCGGAGTCGGTAATCGTGTTGAAGGCGTGAAGGGCTTCTTCGGGACTGATCGCATTGGCTCCCCTGCCATGCCTGCTTCTGGCGTGACGGTCACGAACAACTACGGCTGCGCGGCCCGCGTATTCATCAACGGCGGGACGATCTCCCTTATCAGCATCAACAGCATCGCGTCCGGCTTCACCACCGGTGCCATGTTGATGCTACTGCCGGGTGAATCACTTTCGATTACCTATTCCGTGGCTCCGTCCTGGAACTGGATCGGCTCGAACTGAGGGAAAACACATGACCATCATCGTTACTACCGTCGGCACGAACGCAAGCCGCGATTACGACTGGCTGATCGCCGCGGTGCCGCGCTGGCTTCACCGCACCGACCTGGGCGAGTTCATGGCCGATTTCGTCATGCTCGCCGAGAACCGCATCAACGGCGACCTGCGCGCGCAGTTGCAGGAGGCCGTGGCCACCCTGACCGTGCCGGCATCTGGCCAGTCGATCACCCTGCCCCTGTCGATCCTGTCGATCAAGACGCTGGCGGTGTCGGGCGGCGGGCCGGTCGGCTACCTCAGCCCGGCTCAGTTCAACACCGAGTACGCGCGCGGGACTGCCGGCGGTATGCCGGTGCACTACACGCAGATCGGCAACTCGCTGTACGTCGGGCCGGCGCCAGGCGAGGCGGTGACGCTGTCGGCAATGGTGCGCTCGACCGTGCCTGCGCTGGCCGACTCGGCCGGCACCAACTGGCTGATTGAGCAGCACCCCGAAGTCTATCTGGCCGCAACCATGTGCGAGGCGCTGACGCATATCCGCGACACCCCGAACCTACAAGTCTGGGAGGCGAAATACATGACCGCCATTGCCGCGCTCGACAACGACGACTGGGAAAGCGTCGGCACGATGGCCCTGCGCGCCCCAACCTGACCCACAAGGAAACACACCATGGCTGTTGAAACCGTTGCATATATTGGCGACCTGAACCCGCTGACGCCGACCGGCGCCGAGCCAAAGTCGGAAGGCGATGACCACGTCCGCAACATCAAGAAGGGCCTGCGCCAGAGCTTCGCGGGCTTCCTGGGCGCGATTCTGGTCACCGGCGCCGACGGCGGCGCGGTCAACGCCTACACGCTCACGCCAGCGCAGCCGCTGACCGCCTACAACGCCAAGATGCTGGCCGTCTTCGTGCCGACCGTGTCGAACACGGGCGCGACCACGCTGAATATCTCGGGCCTGGGCGCCAAGGAAGTCGTGAGCGTGGCCGGCGTGCCGCTGGTGGCCGGTGACATCACCGCTGGCCGCTTCTACACCGCGTTCTACGACGGTACGCGCTTCCGCCTCGACAACGTGACGCAGAACTACGTCGACCAGCTGGTCATTTCCGGCACGGTGCCGGGCGTGGCCGACCCGCTGAACGCTGGCAAGGTGTTCGCTTCGACGGGCAGCGTGGGCGCCTGGATCAGCCTGGACGGGCGCGGCGACCCGGTGTTCAACAACGGCGACATCGCCACCGGCACCGTCGTCATCGACTACGCGAAGGGCGAAGGCCAGAAGGTGAAGGCCACCGGGACGCACACGCTGACCGCGACCGGGTTTCCTGCTGGCCGCCTGGCTGGCATCCTGCTCGAGCTGACCAACTACGGCACGATCGCGCTGACCACGACGGGTATCACCTGGATCAAGAGCGACGGCACCGAGACGACCAATTTCAGTGCCTCGGGCATCACCTTCCCTGCTGCTGGGCGCGGGCGCGTGGTGCTGTTCTCGTACGGTGATGGGACCGTGTACGGGAAGGCGTCATGAAACCGTGGTTCATGGCCCTGGTGTTTGGCCGGCGCCCGCAGCTGGTCACCCTGCCATACACGGCCAATGCCACGGTGGCGATCCCGCAGGGAGTGTCGAAACTGGAATCGATTGTCGGCAAGGGCGCGCCCGGGACGCCGGGAATACCTGGCACCCCGGCCTATTTCGTTGACGAGACGACGTACTTCACGAAGCGCAATGGCCAACTGGAAGTTGTAGAGTCCACCAGCGGTCCTTTCACCGGCAACACCCCATCCAATTACTGCGATGACGGAGTGGCGACCCCTGATAGCCAGACCTATGTCGGATACCAGACCTGCTACGTATTCCGGCGCACCAGTATTGGCGGCACATCAGCCACAACTGGCGCATCTTCCACCGGCTTTAGCCAGACGTTCGTCGGCGGCACTGCCGGCGCTGCCACGGCGCGCACTGTCCCCAACGTGGCTGTGACGCCCGGCGGCAGCTACAACGTCGTGGTGCCCTCTGGCGGGTCCATCGTCATCAGCTATTACCTGTGAGGCCTCATGCCACAATCGATCAAGTTTGACCAGACCGGCGCGCTGGGCGTGGTGCGGGACATCTCCCCTGCCGAATTGCCGCCTGGCGCGTGGTCCGACGCGCGCAATATCCGCTTCCTCGACGGCGCCGCGCTGCAGTTCCTCGGGCATGGCCAGGTGTATTTGACGCCGCCCGAGCCGCCGCAGTACCTGCTGCAGGCGAACGTGGCCGGGCTTCGGTACTGGCTGTACACGTCGGCGGGCAAGCAATACGCTGTGTCGAACGCCTCGGGCGCTTCGGTGCACACCGATATCACGCACGCCAGCGCGCGCACCGGCCAGGTCAACGCCTGGTCAGGTTTCGTGTTCGGCGGCATCCCGGTGCTCAACGCTGGCGACGGCAAGGCCCCGATGTACTGGGACACGAACCTGACGCACAAGTTCGTTGACCTGCCAGCTTGGCCGACGAACACCTCATGCAAGGTGCTGCGCCAGTACAAGAACCTCATGATCGCGCTGAACGTGGTGCGCGCCGGCTCGCCCAACCCGTTCCTGGTGAAGTGGTCGAACCTCGCGGATCCGGGCAGCCTGCCAACAACGTGGGATGAAACGAACCAGGTGCAGGACGCTGGCCAGTTCGACCTGGCAGAGGGGCAAGACCCGATTGTCGACGGCCTGGGCCTCAAGGACAGCTTCATCATCTACAAGGAATCGAGCACCTGGGCGCTGGATTACATCGGCGGCGCGTTCATCCTCAAGTCCCGCAAGGTCTCGGGGATGAGCGGCCTGCTGAACATGAATTGTGCTGTCGACTTCGACACCGGGATGCAGAACATGCACTTCGCGGTGACGGGTAGCGACATCGTGATCCATGACGGCTTCTCGGCCCGCTCGGTGCTCGACAAGAAGGCGCGCCGCTTCTTCTTCCAGAGCATCGACGTTGCCAACAAGGCCAAGGTGTTCGTGTTCAAAAACCCGTTCCTGAACGAGATCTTCGTCTGTTACCCGTCGATTGGCTCGGTCTGGTGCGACACGGCGCTGGTGTACAACTATGTCGACAACACGGTCAGCTTCCGCAGCCTGCCGAACGTGACGTACGCAGCCTACGGCCCGGTCGACAACTCGCTGGCCGGCAACTGGAACCAAGACGACGCGCCGTGGGACACCGACCTGACCGCCTGGAACGGGCCGGATTACACGCCTGACACCGCGCGCGTGATGATGGGCAGCGCGGACACGAAGCTGTTTCTGTTGGACGCATCGAGCAGCTTCGACGGCAAGCTGCCGGATGCCTACCTCGAGCGGCGTGGCCTGGCGTTCGACGCGCCCGAGCGGATCAAGATCATCTCCGGCGTGCGGCCGCGCATCACCGGCAACCGTGGCGGGACCGTGATCGTGCGCCTGGGCACGGCCAACGGCCCTGACGATGAGCCGACCTGGGCCGCGCCAATGACGTACACGATCGGCAGCACGATCAAGCTTGATCGGTTCATTTCCGGGCGATACCTGGCCATCCGGTTCGAGACTGGCACCGCGTTCAGCTGGAAGCTCGACGGGTTCGCTCTCGTAGTTGATGACGCAGGGGAATATTGATGCGACCGACCAACAGCAACATGACCAGCTATCAGCCAGCCGACCCGCCGGCCGACCCCGCGCAGCTGCAGCGCTTCCTGCGGGAAGAACTGCCGAAGCTGAAAGCGGCAATCGATGCTGTCGCCGAAGGCTTCGCACCGGTCGTCTACGCCGCGCCGGCCAAGCCGCGCGAGGGCATGTACCGGAATGCCGACGGCACGAGCTGGAACCCCGGCAGCGGCGCCGGCCTGTATCGCTACGGCACCGGCACCTGGCATTTCCTCGGCTGACCCTGGCCAAACACACCACCTAAAGGACAATATCATGGGCTTTTTGAAAGACCTCGTCGGCATCGCCGCACCTATCGCGGGCACGTTCCTGGGAGGCCCGATCGGCGGCGCCATTGGTGGCGCGCTGGGCGGCATGGCCAGCAGCAGCGGCCAACCGAAATCGCAGACCACCACGCAGCAGCAGAAGATGGACCCGCACATGGAGCAGATGCTGTTCGGCGGTGGCGGCCAGACCGGCCTGCTGTCGCAGTATCAGGGCATGATGAACGACCCGCGCTCGGCAGCCGCCACCGGTTACGCCAATGTGAACGCCGACTACTTGAACAGCAACGGCGGTACCGACATGAACGCGGTGCGCAATGCCGCCATGCAGTCGATGCAGGGCAACCAGGCGCCGACGATGCAGGCCGCGCAGGCCGGTGGCGCACAAGCTGCTGGCGCGCAGGTCAGCGGCCCCGCCTGGGCGACCGGCAACATGGTGCAGGCGCCAGCGCAGAACGGTTTGAACCTGTCCGGCTCGTACGACAGCCTGATCAACGGCCCGGCCGGTGCCAACCCGTTCCTGACGGGCGGCATTCAAAAGGGCATCAACCAGAGCACGAACGCATTCGGTAGCATGGTCACCGACGCCAAGGCAGCCACGCAAGATGTGCTGGGCAGCATCCGCGGCAACTCGGTGCTGAGCGGGCAATTCGGCGGATCTCGCCAAGGCATCGCCGAAGGCAAGGCGATCGACAGCATGAACACCAACCTGTCGCGCGCGGCGTCGCAGTTCGGCCAGAACAATACCGATGCGGCCGTGGCAGCGCAGGCCGGCGCGTACGACTCCGACCGCAACCGGCAGCTGGCCGCGACGCAGGGCCTGGGCGCGCAGCAGTACGGCGTCGCGCAGCAAGACGCGGCCACGAAGAACCAGGCCGAGTTCATGAACGTCGGCACCCACAATGGCATTCTGCAGAACAACGCAAGCATGGCGCAGCAGAACAACCAGTTCAACGCGGGCCTGGGCCAGCAGACTGGCCAATACAACGCCGGTCTGCAGCAGCAAGCCGGGCTGGCCAACCAGCAGTCGCAGCTCTCGACCAACGCGCAGAACAACGGCCAGCTGCTCAACGGTGCCAGCATGCTCTCGGGGCTGTCCGGCCAAGCATCAGGCCAGGTCAATGCGAACGATAACTGGAAGCTGCAGCAGGCGCAGGGCGTAAACTCGCTGCTGGCGCCTTACCTGGGCGCGAACAACTCGAGCACCACTTCGCAGCCTCTGTACAACAACCCGGTGGCGGCCGGTGTCGGCGGTGGCCTGATGGGCGCGCAGCTGGGCGGGGCATTTGGCGGCGGCACCGATTACAACGCGATCCGCAACGGAACCAATGCTGGGTCGAACCTGGGCAACATGTTGGGCTTCGGCGGCCCGGCGTCGACCTCGCTGCAGACGAATGGCTCGGCCGGCAGCTACAACCCATCGGTTTCGACGCTCCAAGTACCATCACTCGGCTTCGGCTGGTAAGGAAAAATCATGGCAGGACTACTCGACGGCCTTTTCAACGGCAACCCGGAGCAGCAAGGGCTGATGGCTGCCTATTCGCAGCTCATGCAGGACTCCGGACCATCGCTCCAGCCGCGCGGCCTGTACCAGAGCCTGGGGCGCGGCTTGTCCGCCGGCCAGGAGGCGACGCAGCAGGCGCGGCAGCAGGAGCAGATCGGCCAGATGCGCGGCCTGCAGATTCGTGGAGCGGAGAGCGACATCGCAGCGCAGGAGCTGGCGCGCCAGCGCGCTCAGGAAGCGCAAGCCCTGGCGAATTCGTACCGAGCCACCCGTGGTGCCCAGCAGCAGCCACAGCAAGCTGCACAGGCGCCGCAGGACCGCTCCGGTGCGGCGATGTTCCAGGGCCTGCTCAATGGCCAGGCGCCGGTCGTAAGCGCGCCTGGCGAGCAGATGCAGCAGCCTATGGGCGCGGCACCGGCGGCACCATCAGCCATGAACCGCAACGCACTGGTACAAGAGCGGCTGCGGGAAGCGCAGTACATGCGAGACAACGACCGCCCTGATTTGGCCGACGTCGCCGAAGAATCGGCGCTCAAGCTGCAGCCCAAGGTCAAGGGCTGGGAGAAGGTGCTGAGCAACGGCAAGGCCATGTTCGCGCCGTTCTTCGAGGATGGCACCAGCGGTGCGCCGGTCCCGCTCGAGGTAGCAGAAAAGCTTGACTCGGTGAACCGCGGCGGATCGACAGAGATGCTGAACCCGTACACCGGCGCGACGGTGCGCTCGATGACGAACAGCGTTTCTCCTGATGCAGCCTTGTCGGCGCAGACGCAGATGCGCGCGCAGAACATGACCGACGCACGCCAGCGCGAAGCCAACGAGGTCAACCGCCAAGGCGCTCGCACGCAACTGGTCAACGACCCGACGCTGGGCCCGATGCTCGTCGACAAGGGCACGGGCCAGGCCCGCCCTGTGATGATGAATGGCCAGCCAGTGCAGAGCGAGACGGCGGCGAAGAAGACCGCAGCGGCGAAGAACCTGCTGCCGCTGATCGACCAGGCCGAGGGGCTGATCCAGAGCGCGACAGGTTCGTATGGTGGTGCCGGCATCGACCAGGCCGCGCGCGTGTTCGGCGCATCGACGGCAGGTGCGCAAAGCATCGCGCAGCTAAAGGTACTGGAGGGCAACATCATGATGGCCCAGCCACGCATGGAAGGCCCGCAGTCGAATATGGACATGGGGCTGTATCGCCAGATGGCGGCGCAGATCGGCGACCCGACCGTGCCGAACGTGACGAAGAAGGCCGCACTGAACGTTTTGCGGACGATGTACAAAAAATACGAGTCCAACACCGCGGCGCCGGCCGGCAACAATGCCGGTGGCGCAAAATTCCTGGGGTTTGAATAATGCCTATCGCACGCTTTGCAATGCCAGACGGCCGGGTCGCCCGGTTCGAGGTGCCAGAAGGGACCACGCCCGAGCAGGCGCAGCAGATGATGGCCGCGCAAATGGGCGGGCAAGGTGCCGCACCCGCCGCGTCACCAGCAGCGCCGGCAGCGGCTGCCGCGCCTGCCGGGCCGAAGCCGAAAGGCCTCAGCACGCTGGACAAGATCAAGTTCGGCATGATGGACCCGATCCACGGCGGCGCGCAGATGCTGACGAACGTCCTGCCGAAAGGCTTGGTCGAAGCTGGCAACCAGGCGAACAACTGGCTGGCCGACAAGACCGGGATGGTGGCGCGGCTGCCGGCCGGCGGCGTCGATCAGCAGGTGCGCGAGCGTGAAGCCCAATATGCGGGCCAGCGCACGGCAGGCGGCGAAAGCGGCATCGACGGCTATCGCCTGCTCGGCAACGTGCTGTCGCCGGCCAATGCTGCGCTTGCGACGCGCGCGCCGGCTGCTGCATCGCTGGCGGGCCGGATCGGCGTCGGCGTAGCCAGCGGCGCGGCATCGGCGGCAATGGCGCCTGTCGCGAGCGGTGACTTCTGGAGCGAGAAGGGCCAGCAGGTCGCCACCGGCGCGGCGACGGGCGGCGCGCTGCCTGCTCTCGGCGCTGGCCTGGCGCGGGTCGTCAGCCCGAACGCATCGCGCAACACGAACCTGCAACTGCTGCGCAAGGAAGGCGTCACGCCGACGATCGGACAGGCACTCGGTGGCATGGCTGGTCGCATGGAGGAAAAACTGCAGAGCGTCCCGATCATGGGCGATGCCATCAGCGGCGCGCGCAACCGGGCCAACGAGCAGTTCCAGGGCGCGGCATTCAATCGCGCGCTCAAACCGATCGGCGAGAAGCTGCCAGCGGGCCAGTCTGGCCGCGACGCGATCGTCTACACCGAGAACGCGCTGCGCGAGCGCTACGACAGCGTGCTGGGCAAGATTGGCGGCGTGCCGATTGACAATCAGTTCACCACGAAAGTGGCGCGCCTGCAGTACATGGTCGACCGTGACGTGCTGTCGGACACGGCCAAGCAGAAGTTCCAGATGGTGCTCAACGACATGAACGGCGCGTTCGATGAGTACGGCATCCTGACGTCGGAAGGCTTCAAGCGCGTGGAAAGCCAGCTCGGCGCCGATGCGCGCAAGCTGGGCGGCTCACAGGACATCTACGAAGGCCGGCTGGCCCCGGCGGTGCGCCAGTTGCAGGACGAACTGCGCGGACTACTGCAACGCCAGGCCGGCGACGCGGCTGACGAACTGAAAGCCGTCAACACCGGCTGGGCCAACTTCAAGCGCGTGCAGAACGCGGCGGGCAAGCTGGGCGCCGAAGACGGCGGGTTCAGCGTGGCGCAGTTCCAGAACGCAGTGCGCGCGCTGGACAAGTCGAAGGACAAGGGCGCATTCGCGCGCGGCTCGGCGCTGGGCCAGGACCTGGGCGACGCTGGCCGGACAGTCCTGACCGGCAAGGTGCCGAACAGCGGCACGGCCGATCGCATGTGGATGGGTGCCGGCGCACTCGGTTCTGGCATGGTGAACCCGGCCATCCCGATCAGCCTGCTGGCGGGCGGCGCGGCCTACATGTCACCGGCGCAGCGCGCGCTGGTAGCAGCGGTCGCCTCGCGCCCACAGGCGGCCCAAGGCGCGGCCAATTCGCTCCGGAAGGTCGCACCCGTGGCGATCCCTGGATTTACGCAGTTGGGCCTTCAGATGCGCGAATAGGAGGGAGTAAAAAGTAACACCAGCAGCAGAGGCGGCGGCGCGCAAAACGTTGTCGTCCATGTGATCCCCATGTAGTTCTACCAATTATACGGCCGCCCTGGAGCGGCCTTTTTTATTTCCGAAAGGTTTCTATGGAAACCACCCGTATCGAGCGTGAAAACGCAATCCAGATCGCAGCCATGGTCGTGGAGCTGACCTACGTAAAGGTCGCTCTCGCGCGCATGGACGCAACGAACACATCGCAGTCCGAAAAGCTCGAGCGCGTGCTCGACCAGCTTGCCGAAGCACGCGGCGGCTGGAAGACCCTGATGCTGATCGGCGGCGCCGCTGGCACGCTCGGCAGCGCCGCAACCTGGTTCATTTCCCATCTGAGGGGCTGATCATGAAACCGTCCGAACAGTGCTTCGCGCTGATCAAAGAATTCGAGGGCCTGCGGTTGAAGGCCTACATCTGCCCAGCGGGCATCCCGACCATCGGTTACGGCCGCACTCGCGGCGTGAAGATGGGCGATACCTGCACGCCAGCGCAGGCCGACGCCTGGTGCACCGAAGACGTCGAGCCGGCCGCGCGCGCCGTGCGCACACTGGTGACTGTGCCGCTCGACCAGGGCCAGTTCGACGCCCTGTGCTCGTTCACCTACAACCTGGGCACGCGCCGGCTCGCTGAGTCGACGATGCTCATTCTGCTCAACAAGCGCGAGTACAAGAAAGCCGCCTGCCAGCTCCCCCTGTGGGGGAATGGCGGCGGCAAACGTCTGCCCGGGCTGGTGCGCCGGCGCGCGGCTGAATTCCAACTGTTCATGAAAGGCACGCCATGAAACGCATCCTCTTGATCGCCCTGCTCCTGGCCCTGCCCGGCTGCTCGAACCTGGCCATGACCTGCCAGGGAACCTACACCGGCGACGAGGTGCGCGATGTCCGCAAATAGCCCGCGCTTCCTGTCCACCCTGCGCACGGAGCGGGTCGACCTGGCCACGTGCGATCGCGTGTTGCTCGCACCGCTGGTGTTCGACTCGTTCCTGCTGAACCTGCGCGTCACCGTGCCGGAAGGGTTCGTGACCGACTTCGCCAGCGTGCCGCGCGCGCCGCTCACGTATTGGCTGTTTGGCGGCATCGGCGACGAGGCGGCTGTGGTGCACGACTTCGCGTATGAAAAAGGCCTCGTGCCGCGCGACATGGCCGATGCCTTGTACCTGGAAGCGCTGGAGGCCTGCGGCGTGCCGGCGTGGCGGCGCCGGTCGATGTGGGCCGCGGTGCGCGTGTTCGGTGCCAGCCGGTATCTCGAGCATCGGTGATGGACTTCGAGATCCACTCCATCACGCCCGGCGGCGGTGGCCACGTCCTGACCGTTCACCAGGAGCACAAGGACCGGCTGCCGCAGCTGGTGGTCATCGCGGGCGCGCCGTGCGATTCGCCGGCTGTCGAGGCGATGATGGAACGGCTGATGGGCGAGCCGCTAGAATTTACAGAAACAGTGGTGTAAGTCATTGATAAATGCCATGAAAAAGTGCCAAATTGTGTGGATCAAAGGGCGGGTATCTGAGCCTTAACCCACTGATTTAAAAGAGCATTCATTCATTCTGCAACATGTTTCAGATGTAATAACTTGCTTCAGGCTTCGCGTCACCGATCCCGGATTGCTATATTCCGCTTATCCGCTTACGGATCTGGAGACGACCATGAAATCCCCCCTTATTCTTGCAGCCCTGATCGCCATTG
>Ga0308164_10000882_pt1 | contig 40222 bp, 32 predicted proteins | sample PhyTR2_FD_201031 | JGI IMG/M metagenome (GOLD analysis project Ga0308164, IMG submission 201031) | Phyllosphere microbial communities from UC Gill Tract Community Farm, Albany, California, United States - DLSLT.R2 | ecosystem: Host-associated > Plants > Phyllosphere > Unclassified | place: USA...
AATCCGCCATTCTCGGTATCACAGGCACTTGAATTTCACGAGCGAGCACCATGAATACCTTTGAGCAATCGATTATTGAGGCTGCGCAGGCCGCCACGCCCAATAACACCGATGCCGAACGCGAAGCCGCCAGAGTCGCCGCCACGCAGGCGGTAGCCGAAATCATGTCCACGCGCAGTGGACTGGACCGCACGCTGGCACTGGCCGAGTTGCTGGATTCCTATTCGGAACACGATGATCAGGAAGATGATTAGGCTGATCGGCACGATGCGAAAAAATGATTGGCCTGTTTATTTATCTGCGGCATTAAAGAAAGCCGACCTTGCCGCCGACAACTCGGTTGGGTGGATTGATGATAGCCACCCGTTCATTTAGTGCGCTCGGATGCGACCTATAAGGGCACCATCCGTGCAGATCGAACAAATGCAAGACATCCAGGCCTACGTCAGGCGCACCGCCGACGAGCTAGAGCGAGTTTCGGCCAACCTCGCCGGGCATCTCCTCTACCTCGAGCGAACCTCCCGTGCACATGAAGCGCAAGAAGTCAGTGAGCGGATCATCGGCCTGCGTGCATCCGTAGATGGCCTTCGCGGTGTGTTCCGTTAACCGCCACTAGTTGTCCCCGGCCTGCGACAGCGGTCTCGCTACGTCCTCCAGAGACTTGCGCTCGGCAGCCGCACCCCATATCGCCTGCACCAGCGCCGCCAGCAACATCAGCCCGGCGCCGATCAGATAACCGATCAACACATTGCTGCGCTCACCTGTTTCAATCAACGCCCCAAACAGGGTCGGGCCAATCATACCGCCCAGCCCCGTACCGAACGCGTAGAACACTGCGATTGCCAACGCACGGATTTCCAGTGGAAAGGTTTCCGCCACTGTCAGGTAGGCCGAGCTGGCCGCTGCCGACGCAAAGAAGAAAATCACCATCCACGCAATGGCCTGCTGGGTCACGTCCAGCACACCTTGCTGGAACAGGTAGCCACTGATTGCCAGCAGTACGCCCGACAGGCCATAAGTGAGGCTGATCATCACCCGCCGGCCAATCACGTCAAACAGTCTGCCCAGCAGCAGCGGACCGCAGAAATTACCCAGCGCCAGCGGCAGCACGTACCAGCCGACGCGCTCGGCCGGCACGCCATAGAAGTCGGTCAGCACCAGGGCGTAGGTGAAAAAGATCGCGTTGTAGAAAAACGCCTGGGCGGTGAGCAGCGTCAGGCCTACCAGCGAACGCTGACGAAACGTCACCAGCAACGTCCTGGCGACCTCGCCCAGCGGCGTGTGGTCTCGTGCGTGCAGGCGCAGGGGCTTGCCTGCTACGGCGGGCAATACGTGGCCCTGGCGCTGTAAGTCGGTTTCTATCTGCTCGACGATCTGCTTCGCCTGTTCAGCCTGGCCGTGTATCAACAGCCAGCGCGGGCTTTCCGGCAGCCACAGTCGCATCAGCAGAACCAGCAGACCCAATACCGCACCAATGCCGAAACACAGGCGCCAGCCCAGCTCGGCCCCGATCCACAGGGGGTCGAGCAAGACAATCGAGCCAATCGCACCGAGCGCGGCACCCAGCCAGAACGTGCCGTTGATGGTCAGGTCGACCCAGCCCCGGTAGCGGGCCGGGGTAAATTCCTGAATGGTCGAGTTGATTGCCGTGTACTCGCCACCGATGCCCATACCGGTCAGAAAGCGGAACAGCATGAAGCTCCATACGCTGAAGGAGAACGCCGTAGCGGCCGTCGCACCGACATACAGCAGCAAGGTGATGAAGAACAGCTTGCGGCGCCCGAGACGGTCCGCCAGCCAGCCAAAGAACAACGCGCCCAACACGGCACCGGCAATGTACGCGGCGCCCGCCAGGCCAATGTCGCTATTGGTGAGATTGAGCGCCGGGCTGGCTTTCAAGGCGCCGGCTACCGACCCTGCAAGGGTGACTTCCAGGCCGTCAAGCAGCCAGGTGATGCCCAGCGCCACGACCAGCAAGGTGTGAAACCGCCCCCAGGGCAGTCGGTCCAGTCGGGCGGGCAAATCGGTTTCGAAGACGCTGCCCTTGTCGCTCGGTGTGCTCATGTCCGGCTACCTGACGGCTGACATTGGTGTCAGGCTTGAGAGTCGCTGCCGCCGCCCAAGTTCAGCTGATCCAGAACCACAGCAATGTAAGATTGGCCGCCGAGATCAGCCCGAACAGACCCCAGGCAGCCGTTTTCACCAGCCGGCTGTTGACGAACGGCCCCATCAGTTGTGGGTCGCTGGTAAAGCGAATCAGCGGCCAGAGCGCGAATGGCAGCTGCAGGCTCAGCACAACCTGGCTGAGCACCAGCATCTGCCCCACCGAGCTGTCACCCAGCCAGATCACACCGATCAGCGCCGGAATCAGTGCCAGCGCCCGCGTGATCAAGCGCCGCTGCCAGCACGGAATCTTTGCCTGCAGAAAACCTTCGAGCACCACTTGCCCGGCAATCGTGCCGGTAAATGTCGAGCTTTGCCCTGCCGCCAGCAGCGCGATACCGAACAGCACGCTGGCGATCGCGCCACCTACCAGCGGATCGAGCAGGTGATAGGCGTCCTGAATCTCGACCACCTCGGTATGCCCGGTCTTGTGAAAAGCGGCAGCAGCGAGGATCAGAATCGCCGCATTGATCAGCAGTGCCAGGCTCAGCGAACCGATGGTGTCGAGGCGCGCATAGCGAATGGCGCTGGCCTTGCAGGCCTGGTCCGAACCGTTGACCCGCGTCTGCACCACAGACGAATGCAGGTAAAGGTTATGCGGCATGACGGTGGCGCCCAGAATGCCGATGGCGATGTACAGCGGCTCCTGGCTGCTCAATACATCCCAACTCGGCTTCAGACCCGCGACGACGTCTGGCCAGAACGGCTTGATCAGAAACAGCTCGACGGCGAAGCAACTGGCGATGGTTGCAATCAGCCCCAGCACGATGGCCTCCAGACGGCGAAAATTGGCGCCCTGCAAGGCCAACACGATCAGCGTATCGAAGGCGGTCAGTGCCACACCGGTGGTGATGGAGACGCCGAGCAACAGATGAAACGCCAACGCTGCCCCCAGCACTTCCGCCAGATCGGTGGCGATGATCGACAACTCCGCCAGCAGCCACTGGCCCTTGGCGACCTTACGGCTGTAGCGGGCGGCCGACAGCTGCGCCAGATCACGGCCGGTAGCGATGCCCAACCGCGAACAGAGATTTTGCAAGACCATTCCCGAGAGGCTGGCCAGCACCACCACGAACAGCAGTGAGTAGCCGAAGCGCGACCCAGCCTCGATGGCCGTCGCCCAGTTGCCAGGGTCCATGTAGCCGATGGAAACCAGCAGGCCAGGCCCGACGAACAGCATCATCTTGCGCAGCAAGGACGCGTTCGGCGGAATGGCCACACTGTCGGTAGTCGCCGAGGGGCAGAAAGGAGCGGTGGCAGTAGTGGGCAGTTTGTACGTCACGGGAACCCGGAATGCAGAAAGTTAAGGCATCATCCTAAGGTTTTACGACACATGTTGATACATCATTGCTGGCGTCATGCCTGCTGTTTTTCGCCTGCCTCTCTGCCTGACTAGGTCATCACTGCGCCGTTCTTATTTCCACGTAATTCCAGCGCTTTAATGGATCCGATATAAAAAATCGAAAAATTGATCCGGTAAACAATTTTTCATCTTTTAAACCTTAATAACCGCATTAAAAGACCAATGATTACAAATTGTAAGGAGTAGTATTCAGGCCTTAACAAGAACTCAGGATGGCCATCCATGACCTCATTACCTCATGCCGAGGCAGCCGCGAACGAGCCGTTGCGGGCAGCGTATATCTCGGCGCGCATTGACCGACTGCCTGCGGTCGCGACTATCTGGCGACTGGTCGCCCTGCTGTCTCTCGCCGGTTTTTTCGAGCTTTACGACCTGTTCCAGACCGCGTACATCAGTCCCGGCCTGATCCGCGACGGGATCTTCGCCACAGGAAGCCAGGGTCTGTTTGGTTTCTCCGATCAGGCGGCCTTCGCCTCGGCGACCTTTCTGGGGCTGTTCTTCGGTGCCAGCCTTGTCAGCCCGATTGCCGATCGTTACGGACGCCGTGCGATCTTTACCTTCGCGCTGATCTGGTACACCGTGGCCACCGTAATCATGGGCCTGCAAACCTCTGCACTGGGCGTGATAGGCATGCGCTTCGTCGTGGGTATCGGCCTGGGGGTCGAGCTGGTCACCATCGACACTTACCTGTCGGAACTGGTGCCCAAGCGCATTCGCAGTTCGGCATTCGCCTTTGCCTTCTTCATTCAGTTTTTGTCAGTCCCCAGCGTCGCGCTGATGTCGTGGTGGCTGGTGCCCCAGGACCCTTTCGGTTTTTCCGGCTGGCGTTGGGTAGTGATCAGCAGTGCAGTCTTCGCCCTGTTTGTCTGGTGGCTGCGCTCGGCGCTGCCGGAATCGCCGCGCTGGCTGGCGCAGAAGGGACGCTTCGATGAAGCCGAGCGAATCATGGACGGCATTGAGGCACGCTGCATCAAGGACCACGGCAAACCACTGGATGAGCCTGAACCGGAAAACGTAGCGCTGTCAGGCAACGGCCGATTTGCTGACATGTGGCAGCCACCCTATCGGCGCCGCGCGCTGATGCTGATTGTGTTTCATGTGTTCCAGGCCATCGGCTTCTTTGGCTTCGGCAACTGGCTGCCTGCCCTGCTCTCGGGTCAGGGCCTGAGCGTTACTCACAGCCTGGGGTATGCGTTCGTGATCACGCTGGCTTATCCGCTGGGGCCGCTGCTGTTCGTGAAATTTGCCAACCGCTTCGAAAACAAATGGCAAATCGTCGGTTCGGCGTTGGGGGCGATGATTTTTGGCAGCCTGTTCGCCTTTCAGACCAGCGCGGCAGGACTGATTTTCTGCGGGATCATGATCACGTTCTGCAACGCATGGCTGAGCTTCAGCTACCACTCGTATCAGGGTGAGCTGTTCCCGACCAACATCCGCGCCCGCGCGGTAGGCTTCTGCTACTCGTTCAGCCGACTGTCAACGGTGTTCAGCAGCCTGCTGATCGGGATATTTCTAGACCACTTCGGCACGCCGGGCGTGCTGGCCTTCATCGTCGGCAGCATGTTGATCGTGATCGTCACCATCGGCCGATTCGGGCCACGCACACGCAATCTTGCGCTGGAGCAGATCGCTCACCGATGACAGGGTGCAGGGTTGAGTGGGTTCAGGCCTGAGCCCACTCAACATTGGTGACACCAAAGTGCTCGGCATAGGGTTTCGATACCCGAGCGACCTTCTCCAGTCGATATTTCGGTATGCGTGCGAGACCTGCATCGACACTTGCGTAGTGCCATGCTTCAGCGTTATCCATATTCTCGGTTCGTATATAAAAGCTCTTGAACGAACCATTCAGCAGATAATCAATGCGGTAATGCTTTGGAAGTGCCATTGAAAGTCTGATCCTTTTTCAGCAGTGGCTTGAAGTATAGGTGACTCTATTCGTGGCGAAGAAATTCATTATTTTTTTGATGTCTGCGACCAATGAACTCTTCTTTTGGCTATATCTGTGGATCCCCAACCGCCTGGCAAGTCGTTTGGGATTGGCCCTGTCGGCACATAACTCGCGCGTGACTTCCACACACCGGCGCTTCCAGGATCCCCTGAAGCACGGACGTTGCAGTGGGTAGCGGCGCGCCGGCCAGTTGTCGACCAGTACGATCTCCTGCCGCACACGCTGGTGAGCTGCACGCTGGCAGATGAGTTCACGGGGCGCCAACCCGCCATCACCGTCGCCGCCGCGAAGTTGGCGAAGGCCTGCAGAGTATCCAGATAACGCTGCCGAAGCTCGCGGGGGCCCAACTAATCCAGGAGCGGCCTTCGGCAGACAGAATCACTGCTTAACTACCGGCCCTTCGCGCCGCGCATGGCTGATAACGTTGAAGTTGTACCGCGCGATCCGGTTATTTGATTGAACCATGAATCAATACTTGTCGCAGCGTAGAAAGTGTCAGACAACCGAATGGTATAACGCCCTCGGCGCGGCTGATGGGTTGATAGCGTTTAGCTCATGATTCAAGTAGTCAATATCGGCCATCGTTTCAAAACCACCGGCCGAAAGAACAGCCGGTGGCATTATTCATTGCGACAACGTGGAGCCGCTTGTGATTGATGCGTTTCTGTACCTTTTCAGGGCTGCCAAAGCGCCTGCCCGCCGCCCAGTTTGCGGTCCAGAAAACTGGCCGCACTGATCAACGCCAGATGGCTCAAGGCCTGTGGCGTATTGCCCAGATGATGAGCATGCGCGTCGAACTCTTCGGCGTACAAGCCCAACGGATTGGCGTAACGCAGCAACTGCTCGAACTCCAAGTGCGCCTGTTCGACCCGACCGGCGCGAGCCAGGCATTCGACGTACCAGAACGAGCAAGCCACGAAGGCGCCCTCCTCACCTGCCAGGCCATCATCATGATCGTCGTCGTTGCGGTAACGGAACACCATTCCGTCACGCACCAGCGCGGCCTCGATGGCATCCAGCGTCGCAAGCCATTTGGGATCATTGGCACCGACGAAGCGCACCAACGGCATCAGCAACATCGAGGCGTCCAGATTGCGACTGCCCTTGTGCTGCACGAAGTGCCCCAGGTCGTCGTTCCAGAAGTTCTCCCAGATATCGTTGTGGATCTCCTCGCGCACCTTGGTCCAACGCTCGAACGGCCCCGACAGTGAACGCTTGAAGGCCAGACGCAGTGCCCGGTCCAGCGCTACCCAGCACATAAGCCGGGAGTGCAGGAAGTGCTGATCGCCGCCGCGCATTTCCCAGATGCCCACGTCCCTGTCGTTCCAGTGCTCGCACACATAGTCGACCTGACGCACCACATGTTGCCAACCGTCGTGCGAGATGGCGTCGCCGTACTTGTTGGCCAGGTACACGGCATCCATCAGCTCACCGTAGATATCCAGCTGAACCTGCTTGTACGCTTCGTTGCCGATGCGTACCGGCTGCGCACCGCCGTAGCCGGACAAGTGATCGAGATTATCTTCCGGCAGCTCGGCGTGGCCATCCAGCGCATAGAGAATGCCGAGTTTCTCGGTCTGTTCGCAGCAGTCATCCAGTCGCCCACGCACCCAGCTCATGAAGGCATTGGCTTCATCGGTGTACCCCAGGCGCATGAACGCATACACGGTGAACGACGCGTCACGTATCCAGGTGTAACGGTAATCCCAGTTACGTTCGCCGCCCTCGGTTTCCGGCAGCCCGAACGTCGCGGCCGCGACAATGCCGCCGTGCTTGCGCGAGGTCAGCAGCTTGAGCGCCAACGCCGAACGGGTGACCATTTCACGCCAGCGCCCGGTGTATTGCGATTGCCCGGACCAGCGCCGCCAGAACTTCAAGGTGTCATCGAAATAGCGCGAGCATTTGCCCGCAGCAACGTTCGGATCGTCAATTCCGCCAAGGATGAACTCGATGGTCTGGCCCTTGTGCATATGAAATTCGGCCACGGCGTCGTGCTGCTCGAGACGCAACGGCGTCGCCGCCGACAGGCGCATGCCCGGTTGCCCGGCGGCTTCGAAACAGATGTCCTCACCCTCGACCCGCGCGGTGGTGTCGGCGCGGCTGTAATCCATGCGCACTCGGCAGCGCATGCGCAGCGTGGCTTGGCCAAAGCGCACCTGAACGCGGCGCACGATGCGCGGCAGATCGTCCTTGTCCTCGCCGATCGGCATCAGGTCGGTGACTTCCACCACCGCGTCCTCGGAAATCCAGCGGGTTTGCAGGACGTTGGTGTCCGGCAGGTAGATTTGCAGCCGCCTGGCGTCAGGCAGATCGGGCGCCAGCTGAAAGATCCCGGCGTCGGGCGTGTCCAGCAACGCGGTGAAAATCGACGGGCTGTCGAAGTCCGGCCAGCAACAGAAATCGATACTGCCGGTGTCGGCGATCAGGGCAGCACTGCGCATGTCGCCGATGATGCCGTGATCCTCGATACGGTTTTGCGCCTCTGCGGAAAAATCAGCCATTGCCTCGGAACTCCGGATAGAGGGTCATGCCCCCGTCGATGAACAGGGTGGTGCCATGCACATAATCCGAGGCATCGGAAGCCAGCCAGAGCACAGCATTGGCGACATCTTCCGGCTCGCCTATACGACCATAAGGGATCAGCTTGAGCATTTCCTTCTCGGCGTCGCCCTTGCGTGCATCGGCATTGATCGGCGTACGGATGGCACCTGGGGCAACACTGTTGACGCGAATTTTAAGCTCGCCGACTTCCTGAGCGATGCTGCGCATCAACAGGTCGACGCCGCCCTTGGACGCTGCGTAATTGACGTGCCCGGCCCATGGAATCAACTGGTGCACTGAACTCATGTGAATGATCTTGCCCATTGCCCGCGACACACCGGGGCGCATGCCCTGCTTGATGAACTGGCGCAATGCAGCGCGGGCGCAGAGAAACTGCCCGGTCAGGTTGACGTTAATGACGGTATTCCAGTCTTCCAGCGTCATGTCGACCATCGACGCGTCCTTCTGCAAGCCGGAATTGGCGACCAGAATATCCACGGCGCCGAAATGTTCGATGGTCTGTGCAAACAGCCGCTCGACGTCTTCTTCTTTCGAAACGTCGGCACCCACAGCCAGCGCCTTGCCCCCGGCCGCGCGAATCTCTTCGGCCAGCTTCTCGGCAGGTTCAGGCTTGGAGTTGTAGTTGATCACGACGGCGGCACCGGCCTCTGCCAGCGCGCGCGCGGCACCTGCGCCCAGACCGGAACTGGCGCCGGTAACGATTGCGACTTGTTGCTTGAGTGAGATGTGCATCAATTTCAGCCTCGGAGTAAGCGTATTAGTGCTGACTGGCGAGGCTGAAATTAAGTTCAGTGCAGGTTATGGCGCGGGGTTTGGCTGCGAGGTGTGAATGGCCTCGATACCGGCGATGACTTCATCGGACAGCGTGACGTCGATGCTCTCCAGATTGATCTTCAGTTGATCGAGTTTCGTGGCGCCAATGATGTTGCTGGTCACGAACGGCCGACTGGTCACGTAGGCCAGCGCCATCTGCGAAGGATCCAGACCATGCTCGCGGGCCAGCGCGACATACCTGGCTGTAGCCGTGACGGCCTGCGGATTGTTGTAGCGCTGAAAACGCTCGAACAGGGTCAGACGGCCATCGGCCGGACGTGCACCATCCAGGTACTTGCCCGCCAGCACACCGAACGCCAGTGGCGAGTACGCCAGCAGGCCGATCTGTTCGCGAATGGCGATTTCCGCCAGACCGACTTCAAACGTGCGGTTAAGCAGGTTGTAGGGGTTCTGGATCGAGACGGCACGTGGCAGATCGAGGGTTTCGGCAAGGTGCAGAAAACGCTGAGTGCCCCATGGCGTTTCGTTGGAGAGGCCGAAGTGGCGAATCTTGCCCGCCTTGACCAGATCGCCCAGTACCGACAGAGTCTCTTCGATTTCGACGGCCTGATCATCCGGGTCGTGGGTGTAACCGAGTACGCCGAAGAAGTTGGTCTTGCGATCCGGCCAGTGCAGCTGGTACAGGTCCAGGTAATCGGTATTAAGGCGCTTGAGGCTGGCTTCCAGCGCCGCAGTGATGTTCTTGCGGTCGAGGCGCGGATTGCCATCGCGGATATGATCCATACGACCTGGACCGGCGACCTTGCTGGCCAGTACCCAGTCGTTGCGGTCGCCGTACTTCTTGAAGTACTCGCCGATGATGCTTTCGGTCTTGGTATAGGTCTCGCCACGCGGCGGCACCGGGTACATTTCTGCGGTGTCGAGGAAATTGACCTTGGCATCCTTGGCCATACGAATCTGTTCGAATGCTTCATCCTGGATGTTCTGCTCGCCCCAGGTCATGGTGCCCAGACAGATCGCGCTGACCGACAGATCGGTTTTGCCCAATTTACGAAATTGCATCGATGTCTCCGTTTGATTCAAAAAGATACAGCCTGAAACAGGGCTCCCATAAAACGCCGACTGGTCATTCACTGCAACACTTTTTATCCGGTTTCACCTAGCGATAACCCTGCGCCTGCAGATCGAACAGCGCGGCGTAGCGCCCTGCGGTGGCGATCAGGCTGTCATGATCACCGCGTTCCAGCACCCGCCCGTGCTCCAGCACCACAATGTGTTCGGCGTTGCGCACGCTGGAAAACCGATGCGATATGAGTAGCGTCATGCGCCCTTTGGCGTACTCGCGAAAATGCTCGAATACTGCCGCTTCTGCGCCTGCGTCCAGCGCGGCAGTCGGCTCGTCGAGAATCAGGATATCGGCGTCGCGGCGCATGTAAGCGCGTGACAACGCGATTTTCTGCCATTGCCCGCCGGACAGCTCCTGGCCTCCCGCAAACCAGCGACCCAATTGTGTAGCGTAGCCTTTGTCGAGCTGTTCGATGAACTGCGCGGCCATGCCCTGCGCCGCCGCTTCGCGCCAACGGCCTTCATCATGGAAGGCCTGAGTGTCGCCAACGCCGAGGTTCTCGCCGACCAGAAACTGATAGCGAATGAAGTCCTGAAAAATCACGCCGATGCGCGAGCGCAAGGCGTCTTCATCCCACTCCTGCAGGTCGCTGCCGTCCAGCAGAATGCGGCCTTGATCAGGTTGGTAAAGACGCGTCAGCAGCTTGATCAGGGTGGTTTTTCCCGAGCCGTTCTCGCCCACCAGGGCGACGCTGCGCCCCGGCGCCAGGTGCAGATCGATGTTTTCCAGTGCCGGACGGCTGGTCCCCGGATAAGTGAAACTGACGCTCTCGAAGCGCATGCCATCACCGGGCTGCGCGCCCACGGTCAGGCTGCCGGCAGACGGCGTAACCGGCTGACCGAGGTAGACATACAGGTCGGCCAGATACAGCCCGTCCTCGTATAAACCACTGATGGCGCTGAGACTGCTGCTTACTGCGGCCTGCCCCTGCTTGAACAGCACCAGGTACATGGTCATCTGCCCCAGGGTGATCCGCCCGTGCACCGCATCGACCACCACCCAGGCGTAGGCCAGGTAAAACGCAGCCGTGCCGAGCAGGCCGAGCAGGAAGCCCCAACCATCACGGCGCACCGTCAGGCGCCGGTCTTCGGCATACAGACGCTCGAAGGTGTCGCGGTAACGCTTGAGCAGCAGCGGCGCGAAGCCGAACAGCTTGACCTCTTTGATGTAGCCCTCGTGGGAGAGCAGTGTTTCGATGTAGTTCTGCCGACGGGTTTCCGGAGCACGCCGGGTAAACAGGCGGAACGCGTCGCCGGAAAAATGCGCCTCGGCAAAGAACACCGGCAATGCGCCGAGCACCAGAATCAGCAACGCCCAGGGCGAGAAATGCACTAGCAGTACGGCAAAGCTGATCAGCGAAATGAGGTTTTGCAGCAATCCCAGGGATTTGGTCACCAGTGCCAGCGGCCGTGTCGAGGCTTCACGACGGACGCGCACCAGCTTGTCGTAAAACTCCGAGTCTTCGAACTGCGACAGCGACAGGGTCTGGGCCTTCTCCAGAATCAGGGTATTGACCTTCTGCCCCAGCAGCACCCGCAGCAACGCCTGCTGCACGGAAAGCCCGCGCTGTGCTGCCGCGAGCAAAGCCAGCACACCGGCTTCGAACAACACATAGCGCAACACCGGCCACAACGGTGCTTCGCCTGCGCTGGCGCGCAACTGCATGGCAGCGACCACCGCATCGACGATGCGCTGGCCTAACCAGGCGGCCAGCGCCGGCAGCAAGCCGGCGATCAGCGTGGCGACGATCAGGCCGATGGACAGCGCTCGGGAAGTGGTCCAGACCAGATGCATCGCGCGCAAGGCCTGGTGCATGAACGAAATGAAACGCTTGAAAACCGGCATACGCTTAAAAACTCTTCAGACAGGTCGAACCCCCATGTCGGGCGGCCATCATACGACCACAGGTTCGTTGAAAAACAGGAAACTCATCATGAAAGATGCTTACAACCTGCAACGCTTTGTCGATGCCCAGCAACCGCTGTTCCAGCAGGTATTGACAGAACTCGAAGCCGGGCAGAAACGTTCCCACTGGATGTGGTTCGTGTTCCCGCAGATCCAGGGGCTGGGGCGCAGCGACACGGCGCGACACTACGCAATCACCGACATCGACGAGGCCCGGGCTTACCTGCAACATCCGGTATTGGGCCCGCGTCTGGAACAGTGCGCCGGCATCATTGCTCCTCAGGTAGAACGTTCGGCACGACAGATCTTCAGTTCGCCTGATGACATGAAACTGCATTCGAGCATGACCCTGTTCAGCATCGCAGCGCCTGAGCGACCTGTGTTTCAGAAGGTGCTGGATACGTTTTTCGAGGGCAAGCGGGATGCGATGACGATGAAACTCCTGTCACGTTGATTCAAACTCACTTCGGTGCGCGCTGTACGCAACGCTCGCGTCGGTCGTCAACGCGCTCGGCAAACCAGGCGGTGGTGAGGTTACGGGTGATTTTCGGGCTTTTCAGGGTGATGCCGGGCAGGATCGCTCTGGGCAACGGTTTGCCAGCTGCCCTGTCCGCCAGTGCGAAGACCTTGCTGTACAGGTCGGTCTCCTCGAATTCCAGCGTGTCGCCCTGCTTGAGCTGGCTCCATATCTGCGACTTGTTCATGCCCAGTCGATCGCCAAGGGTGCGCACCGCAAGCTCGGTGGAACCCGGTGAGGTGGAGTCAAAGCGGATCAGATCGCCATCCAGCGCCAGCTCGATGCCGGTCGCCCGACTCACGGCATTCTGGAAGGCAGCATTGCGGCTTGCGTACCAGCCGGCATTGAAGTCGGCAAAACGGTACAGCGACTGGGTGTAGTTGACCGGGTAGCCCAGCAGGTGGGCGATACCGAAGTACATGCCGCCACGGCGGGTGAAGACTTCGCGACGAATCGAACCATCGACCGTGTAGGGGTAATCCTCGGCGTGTTTCTCGGCAAAGGCGATGCTGACCTGCATCGGCCCGCCGGTCTTGACCGGATTGAAGTTGCCGAACAACGTCTGCCCCAGCGGCACCATGCCGATGAAATCATCGAAGATCGCGCTGAGGTCTTTCTCGGTGCGCGCAGAATCGAGGCGTTTGCCGTAAGTCTTGCCGTCCGGCGAGCGCACGCGCAATGCAGTGGCGATCAGCGCATTGGGAATGTGCAGCCGCGCCGCGCGGCGGTTGATTTCGGCGCGGGCGATGCGGCCCATGTCCGGCACCGCAGGATCGACCTGAAAGGTCGACTCCTGCTCGGTAACGGCCATCACCGAACACAGGTTTTCGGTGGTCAGCGGAATCTTCTGCGCAGCAAACGCGGCATGAATATCCGTAGCCCACGCCTGGCGATCCGTCACATTGGCAGGCATCAGACGCACGATCTGCGCACGCGCCTGTTCAGGCGTCAGTTCGGGTTCCTGGACGCGCTGCGTGCCACAGCCTGCCAACACCAGCAGCCCGACGCTTAGCAGGAGCGATTTGCATAGCCTTCGATTCAATCCATGACTCCTGTCTGGTTCGCGCTTCGACGCGCTGTTCACTTCAGAAGGCTTTTTATCTCAAAAGACCGACCAGTCGACCCGCGCGCTGAGTTTCTCCAGCGCAGCCATACCGACAAGGGAATTGCCCGCTGCGTTCAACTCCGGGGACCATACACAGACCGAAGCACGTTCGGGCACGATCGCAACGATACCACCGCCTACCCCGCTCTTGCCCGGCAGGCCTACGCGATAGGCGAAATTGCCGGCTTCGTCGTACAGGCCGCTGGTGGCCATGATCGAGTTGACCTGGGTGGCCTGTCGCGCCGTAAGGACCTGCTCGCCGCTGTGGGCGCAAAAGCCCTGATGGGCCAGAAACCCGAACGCCTTGGCCAGGTCGATGCAGTTCATGCTCAGCGCACAATGATGAAAGTAGCTGCGCAGCACGTCTTCCACATCGCCGTGAAAATTATCGAAGGATTTCATCAGATAGGCCGCCGCAGCATTGCGCGAACGGTGCTGGTATTCGGAGTCAGCGACTTTGGAGTCGGAGGTGATCGCCCGATTGCCGCACAGGCGTCGAACGAAGTCGCGCATTGACAGTGACGGTGCTGCAAACCGCGCCTGGTTGATGTCGCAAATCACCAGCGCACCGGCATTGATGAACGGGTTGCGCGGCCTGCCCTGCTCGAATTCCAGTTGCACCAGCGAGTTGAACGGCTGGCCGGAAGGCTCGTGTCCGAGGCGCTGCCAGATCTCCTCGCCCGAGTGGCCGATGGCTTGTACCAGGCTGAACACCTTGGAAATGCTCTGTATCGAAAACGCTGTTTCGGCGTCACCGGCGCTGAACACCTGACCATCGTTGCCGTACACCGCGATGCCCAGCTGATCTGGCCGGACCTCGCCCAGTGCCGGGATGTAATCGGCTACCTTGCCCTGGCCAAGCAAAGGTCTTACTTCATCGAGGATTTCGTTCAGCAGGTCTTGCATGTGTGCGCCCCTTGTTTTGGCTGCGCACACTACACCAACCTCAAGCGCCTCGCATCATTGCGTTGCAGGCTCAGGTCTTGTAGTCGGTGTCGTTACGCTCCAGCTCGCGAATCAGGGCATTCCAGTGCCGTGCGACACCCGGCGCATGCCCGTCCTTGATGGCCTTTGCCTGCTGCTCCACCCTGGCAATGACCTCGCGCGGCGGGAACACCAGTTCGGCGTTACCCGCCGACTGCGCTGCAATCTGAATATTGCAGGCGTACTCAAGGGCATGAAGCTGCTGGAACGCATGCTCGACACTCACCCCGCCGGTCAGCAACCCATGGTTGCGCAGGATCATCACGCTTTTGTCACCCAGGTCGGCGACCAGCCGTTCGCGTTCACTCAAGTCCAGCGCAATGCCTTCATAGCCGTGGTAAGCCACCCGGCCGGAGAAGGCAATCGAGTGCTGAGAGATAGGCAGCAGCCCGTCCTTTTGGGCCGACACGGCGATACCGTCACGGGTGTGGGTGTGCAGCACCGCTTGCAGGTCGTGGCGCGCAGCATGAATGGCGCTGTGGATCACGTAACCGGCGTAGTTGATACCCAGCCCGGTGGGGTCATCGACAATCGTCCCGTCAATATCGACCTTGACCAGGTTGGACGCGGTGATTTCATCGAACAGCAGCCCGAACGCGTTGATCAGAAAGTGCTCGTCGGGGCCCGGCACGCGTGCCGAGAAATGCGTATAGATATGATCGGTCCAGCGCTTGAGCGCCGCCAGCCGATAGGCCGCCGCCAGCTTGACACGGACTTCCCATTCCTCCGGCGACACTCTGTCGCGCACGCTGCCGCTACCCGACGGCGTCGTACCTGAGTGGGCTGGCAAAGCGCTGACGTTGCTCATGGTATTGCTCCTGGATGACTGCTGACTGATCAGCAAGACTAGGCGCATGGGGATTCAATTAAAAATCACATTTACTTCTAAGCTAATTATAAAAAATGAGAATATTAAAGTCTGTCCTGCTACCGGGTTTGCATGTGTCCACGAGGGTCTATTAATGTTCCTAAAGGCTATTTAAATAAATTTTTATATAGCGATATGCTCCAGCATTGGCACCCCCCCCATGGAGCATCGCATGTCCAATACCGCAAGATTTCTGCTCTGTATCAGTCGCGTCACAGCGGCCGACGCTCCGCGTCACACAGCGGTTTTTTGATGTCAGGTAGATTGGGGTTCGACTCAGGTCACCTTTTCGCCCCTCGGCGAGTCACTTTGATGGGGCCAAAGTGACCAAAGCCCCTGGCTCCGCTTTCGGCCCGACTTCGTCGGGTTCCTTCGCCCTGACACTGACGTCGCAATTTGCGTCGTCAGTGCCATCGCGCCAAAAAAGCGCTTTCGTTTATGTGCAGTGCCCAGGAGCAAGGCATAGCGTCGTGTTGCAGCATCACGAGCTTTATGCAAACGCAACGTATTGGAACGACAGTCAGCGGCAAATCGCGCTACCAGTTATACGTCACCTTGCCGTAGTAATAAGCGCCGCTGTACCCGTAGGGAGAGAATGTGCTGTAGGCCAGGTTGCCGCCGCTGGAGGAGAAGTCGTTGAGCTTTTCCGGGTATTTGTCGGTGACGTTGTCGCCGCCCAGAGTGAAGACCCAGCTCTTGAGTTTGTAGTCGACCGCCAGGTCCAGCAGCCAGGCGGCGCTGAAGGTCTGGTCGTTGACCTTGTCGGCCTGATAGCTGGTGAACTCGCCGTAGCGGACCAGGTTGGAGTGCAGCGCCCAGTTGCCGAGCGTCAGGTCATTGCCCAGTGTCAGTTTGTGTTGTGGCGTGGTGTCACCCAGCAAACCGATGCGCTCCCTGCGATCTACCCGCACCAGATTCACTCCCAACTGATCGAGAATCGCCGGGTTGGCCTTCACGTCGGTGACTTTGGTGTGGTTGTAGTTGTAACCCACCGTGCTGTTCCAGCGCACACCGTTGTCGAACTGGTAGCGGTAATTGGCGACCAGATCGACGCCATCGGTGCTGGTGTCCGTGGCGTTGGTGAAATAGCGGGCACTGGTGTAGTTGATATCGCCTACGCCATTACTGCGCAGGTAATTGATGGCGGTGTTATTGAGCACCAGATTGGAGGACAGCGAGATACGGTCCTGAATGTCGATGCGGTAGACGTCGGCAGTCACGGTCAGGCTGTCCAGCGGCTGGAGTACCAGGCCCAGGCTGTAGTTGCGGGACTTTTCCGGCTTGAGGTCTTCGGCACCCAACAGTTGTGCAACGTTACTGCCGGCCGGAAACGTGCCCGCTTCCTGGATGGTGTTGCCAATCAGTTGCGACGACGTGAAGGTAAAGTTCTGTTGCGCCAGCGAAGGCGCGCGGAAGCCTGTCGATACGCTGCCTCGCAAGGCCACCTGCGGAGTGAAATCGTAGCGCGCTGACAGCGAACCGCTGACATTGGACCCGAAATCGCTGTAGTCCTCGTGGCGGACGGCAGCCGACACACCGAGCTTTTCGGTCAGATTGGTTTCCAGGTCCAGGTACTGTGCGAAGTTATGCCGCGAGTAACTGCCTGCATCCGCCGCGCGGAAACCGCCCAGCCCGGAACTGCCGGTCTGGAAATACGACTCCGCCTGCCCTGCCTCGATCTGATAGCCCTGACGCAGGTATTCCGCGCCAAACGCAACCGATACCGGATAAGGCAACCACGCTGCATTGAATTCTCTGGAAAGGTCGAGGCTCAGTTGCTTCTGATCATTGGTCAGCGTGCCGTTGTAGAAGGAACGCGGCGTGTTCAGTCCCAATGAGGTGTTGATGGTTTTGGTGCGCAGCTCATAAGCGTTTTTGCCATAGTTGGCGGACACGTCGTAGTGCCAGTCATACGCCAGCTCTCCCCGCAGGCCAGCGACCAGCGAGGTGTCTTCGAGCGTGCCGTTGATCAGCGGCAGATAGCCGTTGGGATAAATCGCCGCAATGTTATTTGAAGCATTGCTCGGCCGATAGAACGCGGCGGTTTCGCCACGCCGCTTGCTGTAGCCCCCGAAACTGTAGAACTCCGCCGCGTCATTGAAGCTGTATTCAGCGTTGTACTGCAGCTTGCCCTCATGCGTCTGCGGCTCACCCTGGCGGAACACCTGCTGACCGTAAGTGGTGGACCCGATACTGGACGCTCGAAAGTCGTCACCGGCGCGGTTGGTGTAGTCGTTGTTGACCCCTTCACCGGAAAGGTTGAACGCGCCATTGTCGCCCAAGGCAAAACCGGTATTGCCCGACACCTGACGCTGGATACCGTCGCCCTTCTTGTATTGGCCGTACTGGCTGGAAATCGACCCGCCATGGTCCGCGCTCTTGAGAATGATGTTGATCACCCCGGCGATGGCGTCGGACCCGTAACGTGCCGACGCACCGTCGCGCAGGACTTCGATATGGTCGATGGCCGACAGCGGAATGGCATTCAGGTCGGCAGGTGCCGAACCACGTCCGACCGCCCCGCCCAGATTGACGAAAGCAGATGTGTGGCGGCGCTTGCCATTGACCAGCACCAGCACTTGATCCGGCGACAGGCCGCGCAGTTGCGCCGGACGCGTCAGCTCCGCACCGTCCACCAGGCTCGGCCGGGGGAAATTGATCGAAGGGATCAAACGTGCCAGCACGGTACCCAGTTCGCTGGAGCCGGAACTGCGCAGGCTGTCACCGGATATCACATCGATGGGCGAAAGAGAGGCGCTGGCGGTACGCTCCTGCGCACGGGTGCCGGTGACGATCACTGTACCCAGGGTGGACGCGCCCTGAGTGTTTTGCTCATCTGTCGCTTCTGCGCCGAATGCACTTGCACTGATGCCCGTGACGCTCAGCAAATTGGCTGAAAAAATCGCCGAGGCCACTACACTGCGTTTGAAATACCCCATACCACTACCCCTTGAAAATCCCTGATCCAGAAACTCTGCTCTGGTTACAACGAGCGATCCGTGCGGCGGACGGTGGCGATCATTACGGTGTCTGATTGATGTTCCGGTGGCCCGATGCGTTATAGCTTAATGAAATTGATTTAAATATTTAAATATCAATAACGAATAAGAATCTGCATTTGTGTCAGTACTGAAAAATGCCTGCGATGCAGACAAAAAAAGGCCGCACCTGCCTGAGGATGCGGCCCAAAACCGTTGAAGCTGTAGATGGTATAAATCTGTTACCTGGCAGTGATCACCGACAATTTGGTAATCCCGGCACGCTCAATGGAGGCCATGGCGCGCGCGACTTCCCCGTAGTTGACGCCATTGTCCGCCTGCAATTGCACGCGTACGTCAGGCGCCTTTTCCTTGGCCGCCTTCAGGTTGGTTTCCAGCAAGTCCGGCTGGATTTCGTCCTTGTTGATGAACAGCTTGCCCTGCCCGTCGATACTCACCACCAATGGGTCTTTCTGCTCCACCGGCGCGACCGAGTCGGTCTTGGGCAGGTTGATCGGGATTGAGTTGGTCAACAGCGGCGCGGTGACGATGAACACCACCAGCAGCACCAGCATCACGTCTACCAGCGGCGTGACATTGATCTCGCTCAGCACTTCATCGGTGTCTTGTGTGGAAAAAGCCATCTCAGGAGGCCTCCTTCACGTTCTGCCCGACGTGCGCGCCCGCAGTGCCCGACTTCAATACCGGATGCAGCAGCACCCGGAAGGCGCTCTTCTGCGCCAGGCTGTAGAAGTCGTGGGCAAAGTCATCCAGATCGGCAGCGGTCAGTTTCAGGCGTCGCAGAAAGTAGTTGTAGACCAGCACTGCAGGCACTGCGACGGCAATGCCGACGCCGGTTGCCACCAGCGCCGCGCCGATCGGCCCGGCTACCGTTTCCAGGCTTGCCGAACCGGCCGCACTGATGCCCTTGAGGGCTGACATGATGCCCCAGACCGTACCGAACAAACCGATGAAAGGCGAAGTGCTGCCGATGCTGGCGAGGATGGCCAGACCGGTTTCCAGCGAGCGCCGCTCGCGGACGATCTGCTGACGCAAGGCGCGCTCAAGGCGGTCCTGATGGTTGATGGACTGACTGAGGTCATTGGCCTGCGCGCCATCCGGCACCTGAATGGCGGCGTAACCGGCCAGGGCGACCCGAGCGGCAGCGCCCGGTTGCTCCTGGGCCAGCTGAGCGGCGGAATCCAGGCTCGATGCGGCCCAGAACTGTTTGTGGAACTTGCGATCCTGAGACTTAAGGCGCGAAAACTGCACGCCCTTGAGCAGGGCCAGGCCCCAGGTAGCGACGGAAAAAATGACCAGCAGCCAGATGACCGCGTGTTCGATGGATTCAAAAGGCGAAGCAATCAGGTTCATGGCGCAGCTCTCTCTGAACAAAGTCTGAACAAGGCATGGGGTGTGTCGCGATGCGCCTTTGGTTCAGGTAGCTCGCCAGGTCAATCGAATAGCCGGGTTTGGTCTTGAAACGTTATTTGATCTTGAATCCTTATTTGATCCTGAAATCAATGGGCACGCTGACCCAGCCATCCTGGGCTACATCGCCCTGCCTGGCCGGAACGAAACTCCAGCGTTTCACCGCCGCCAGCGCGGCATCGTCAAGCTGGTCGCGACCACTGCTCTTCTGTATCTGAATCTCGCCGGGCTTGCCGCTGGCCAATACATGTACGCGCAACAGCACAGTGCCTTCCCAACCGCGACGCATGGCCAGCGATGGGTATTCCGGGGCCGGGTTGCGCAGGTAGCCCGCGCTGGCCGAGGCCGGGGTTACCGGCTTTGGTGCCGGCGGAGCGGGTGGCGCAGGCGCAGCGACAGGGGCTGCAGGCACTGGAGGCGCGGGGGGCTGCTCAACCGGCTTGGCTACTGGTTTCACGACCGGCTTGACCACCGGTTTGGGCGGTTGTGGCTTGGGCTTGGGAATCGGTTTTGGCGGTGGTGGCTTGACGGCCAGTTCGTCCTCGATCGGAGGCGGCGGTTCGACCACCGGCTGCACGACAGGCTCGGGCGGTGGCGGCGGTGTTTCCACAACCGGTGGCGCAGGCTGGGAAAACTCGATGGTCATCGGCGGAATTTCAGGTGGCACCACTGGCAGTGTCGGCGTCGGGTTCTGGCTCAGCCAGTAGATGACTGCGCCATGAAATACCAGCGCCAGCGCACCGAGCAAAATGGCTTCGCGCCGCCCGAGAATGGGCTTGGGGGTGCGTTGCAGCCGCGATAACGCCAGTGGCGCACGGAAAGGACGCCCCAGATCGACCAGGTCGCCACTCGGCGTCTGGCGCCAAGGCACATCATGTGCACTGGCTGCGGTCTGGACATTGCCCATTGATACACTCCTGCATTTTCATGATAAAAATCCAGGTTCTGTTGGTATCAGTCACCTTCCTCAGGCCGATATGGCGAGGCAATCATCGCCGAAAAAAGCTTGTTCCTGAAAAGAATATTTGGTTCGCCGGTTAGATCCTAAATGCATATAGGAGGCGGACGTTCCGGGTTCGCTTTTGAACGTGCAGTGAGGCACAGAGTTGTGACGCGGAGCGTCACGAAAGGCATTCCCACGCTGGAGCGTGAGGAACGATAGGCGTCATGTAGATCACTCTCTTGCCGATGCATCGAGCACCCTGTTTGCTGGGGGGCTGTGCCGGCCTCCTCGCGAGCAAGCTCGCTCCCACAAGGCCGGTTTATAACGACGAGTGCCCCGCGTCCGATGCTGCAAGCCTCAATGGCCGCTGTGATCGCCGTGGCTGCTGTGCTCGTCGCTGGTCAATGACTTGGCGACCGCAGTGACCTGGATCGATTGCTTCGCGCCCTTGGCGTCTTCTACGGTCAGGGTCAGAGGCACCTGATCGCCTTCTTTGACCTGGGCAGCCAGGCCCATGAACATCACGTGGTAGCCGTCGGAATCGAGCATCACCGGTTTGCCGGCCGGCAGGTCGACCGAGTTGACGCGCTGCATGCTCATCACGTCGCCTTTCATGCTCATCTCATGGATCTGCACGGTTTTCGCAACGGGTGAAGCAACGTCGACCAGCTTGCTGTCCGTGTCCGAGGTGATACGCATGAACGCACCCGTGGCGGACTGGCCCGGCACGGTGGCGCGAACCCAGGCATCATCGACGTGTGTTTCGGCCAGGGCCTGAGCGCTCAGGCCCAACAGCGAAAGGCTCAGCAACAGCGGCTTTGCGATGTTACGAATCAAAACGGTCATCAGCATACTTCCATCAAAGTGAGCAGATCTTCAGTGCATTGTTGAGCGGAAAGCCGGTGCGACAACCCCAGGCGCAATACACCGCGGGTGTCGTAGACGTAACTGGTCGCGGTGTGCGAGATCGTGTAGGTGTCACCCAGTGGGACCTTCTCGAAGAATACGCCGAACTCCTTCGCCGTTGCCGCCGTTTCTTCAAGCGTGCCGGACAGTGCGACGAACGTCGGATCGAAGGCCTTCACATAGGCGTCAATCACTTCGGGCGTGTCGCGCTCCGGGTCCAGGGTAATGAACACCACCTGCAGCGTCTTGCCCTCCTCGCCCATCAGCTTCCTGATTTGAGCAGCCCGCGCCAGCGCCGTGGGGCAGATGGCCGGGCACTGGGTGAAACCGAAGAAGATCATCGGCATCAGGCCGCGAAAGCTGGACAAGGTCTTGACGTTGCCTTGCGAATCCTTGAGCCGGAAGTTGCGGCCGACAATCTCGTTGCTCATGTCCTTGCCATGCTTGAACGGCAACGCATTGGAGCTGCCGCAGCCGGTCAACAGGCCAAGGCTCAGCAATGAGAGGCCAGTGACCACCTCGCGGCGTGTCAGATGTTGCGTCATGTCTTGCGTCCCCTGAGGATAAGGCGCGTGGGTTCAGACAAATTCAAAGGCGGCGAATTTACCACTCAAGGACAATGGGGAATACCGCCAATCCTGTATCAAGCCATGAGCAGACGCGCAAACGTCGCGCTCATGGGCTGCCATACGTCGTGCGACAAAACAGCACAGGCGTTGCAACCTCTCCAACAGCCTCCCTTGCAGCGGTCGACACGCAAAGCATTAAATGCAAATAACGCATCAACATTTAAAATATAATTCCATAAATTAATAATTAGCATATAGCCAAAAGGCCTTTCACAGGTCCGTTTCATAACTCTATATTCGCCAGCAAACCGACCCTTGCCGTGTGGAGGTGCCCAGGATTTTTCAGCATCCAAGGATCACTTCGCTATGGCCTTATTCGCTAACGCCCCTCGTCTTGCCCTGCACAACCCGTTGATCAAAAGCATCGCGCTTGTCGGCCTCGGTCTGATGAATCCGGCTCAGGCTGCCGATGAAGCGACCGACGAGGAGGCACGTCTGGAAAAGGTTACGGTAATTTCCACCGGCATTCGCGGCGCTCAGCGCACGGTGACTGAAAGCCCGGCCCCGATTGATATCGTGACCAGCGATCAGTTACTGAAAACCGGTCGCGCCGACCTGACCGAAGCCATCGCCAAACTGCTGCCATCGTTCAACTACGGCACCAACGTCGCAGGCTATAACTCGACCATCCGCCCCCTGTCCAACCGCAGTCTGGCACCGGCTTACACGCTGGTGCTGGTCAACGGCAAACGCCGTCACAACAGTGCTCTGCCTGCCAACGGCTCGACCGACAGCAGCGGCGCAAACTCGGTGGACATTGACATGATCCCCATCAGTGCGGTGGAGCGTATCGAGGTCCTCAAGGACAGCGCCGCCGCGCAATACGGCTCGGACGCGATTGCTGGGGTGATCAACGTGATTCTGAAGTCCGGCGCCGAGGGCGGTCATCTGGGGGTGACTTACGGCAAGCTGTACAGCGGCGAAGGCGAAGTGACCAAATTCGAAGGTGATACCGGTTTCGAACTGGGTGACGGCGGCTTTCTGCACCTCTCGGCGGACGCCCGCAAACGTGGTGATGCCAGCTGGAACGAGAAAGCCACCAATAATGCCTATTTTCCCGGCGACCCTCGGGAGGCGAGCTGGGACCGGGTCGGCGTGAAGAATGGCGACCCGCAGATCAAGGCGTTCAACCTGGCCTACAACGCCGAACTGCCGCTGGATGATCAGACCACACTGTATTCCTACGGCACCTATGGGCAGCGTGACGCCATCATCAACAACTACTTCCGCTACCCCAACGGCAACGCCAACATTCCCGAGTTGTTTGCCGATGGCTATTACCCGTTGAACAATCTGGACGACACCGACTACCAGTATCTGATTGGCGGCAAGGGTGAAGCACTGGGCTGGAACTGGGACCTGAGCACCACGTACGGGCGCAATAACAATCATCAGTACAGCGATAGGACCATCAACCCGTCGCTGGGCCCGGCCTCCCCGACTTCATTCGATGATCTGGCGACCTATCGATTCGAACAGTGGGTCAATAATATCGACATTACCCGCGCATTCGACGGACTGTTTGGCGTACCGCTGCAAGTTTCTGCAGGCCTTGAACATCGCTGGGAGCGTTTCCAGACTTTTTCCGGTGACGCGCAGGCCTATCAGGTCGGCGGCTATCGTTTTCCGGCCACCCTGCCCAACGGTCAGGCCAACCCGCTGGCCGGGCAACTGGCGTCGATTGCCGCCCAGGCCGCAGCGGTCATCTCGCCGCAGGATACGACCAGCCTGCAACGCAACAACTACGCGGCCTACGTCGATTTCGGTATCACCCCGATAGAACCGCTGTTCGTCGATCTGGCCCTGCGCGCCGAGCACTTCGATGATGACTCGGGCAACACGGTCAGCGCCAAGCTCAACTCGCGCTACGAATTCACTGACACCTTCGCCGTGCGCGGCACCGTCGGCACCGGCTTTCGTGCACCTTCACTGACCCAGATCGGCTACAGCATCTCCGACAACAGGGTCGGTGCTGCGCCAGACGGCACCATTGTTCCCGCCGTGACGCGCATTGCGCCGGTCAACTCGGCGCTGGCCCAGGCGCTTGGCGCAACCAGCCTGGACCCGGAAAAATCGCGCAACCTGGGGTTTGGCGTGACCTGGCAACCGGCACCTCGCACCAGCCTGACAGCGGACGCCTACTGGATCGAGATTGCCGATCGCATCGCCCGAACCGAAAGCCTGTACGGGCCGGCGCTTGCACCGATTCTTGCCGCACAGGGCGTGGACACCAGCACTTGGACCTCGTATTACGCCAATGCCTTCGACACGCGCACGCGCGGTCTGGATATCGTTATCGACCACTCCAGTCAGTACGGCGCATGGGGTGATGTGCGCTGGAGCGCCGGGTTCAATTACAACAAGACCGTCATCACCGACGTCAAGGATGCACCGGCAGCCCTGCAGGGGCTGGGCAGTAACCCTGGTGGCAGCCTGACCTGGGTCGGCCGGGCCCGCGAAGGCGATCTGACCGATGCGCAACCGAAAACCAAATGGGTGCTGGGCGGCAAATGGACGCTGGGGGATTTGGGCGTGAACCTGCAAACCACTCGTTATGGCAAGGTCAAGACGCTCCAGCAACTGGAAAGCGGCGACCGCAGTTTCGGTGCCAAGTGGATCACTGACCTGGATGTGTCCTACACCCTCTACGACAACATCACCCTCAGTGTTGGCGGCACCAATATCTTCGATGTGCACCCGGACAAAAACGCGATCCCCTCCGCCGTCGGACTCAACCTGTACGGCAACTCGCCGTTCTATCCGGGCGGTGGCTTCTGGTACAGCAAGATTGCCTACGATTTCTGACGTCTGCACAGAACTGCCTATCGTGCCGCCGCTCCGTGCAGGAAGAACTGGGTCACCAACGCGCCCATACCGGCGCGTGCCACACGGCCACGGCGTTCGGCGTCGACCATCCCGGAGAGCAGCGCAGCGAACATTTCGGTCAGGACGGCGGCACCGACGTCGATCCGGAACAGGCCTTCACGCTGACCACGCAGGAAAAATGCATCAAGGGCGTCGGAGTAAGGCAACCAGCGGCGCCCTCCGCTGCTTTCGTCGAGCGAATCCGGACGCCACTGAAACACCAGAAAGACCAGCATTTCGCGGTGCATGAGGTGGTTGTCGACCAGCCGCTGAAGCGCTTCCAGCGGCGGAGCAGTCTGCAGATCCGCGTCGGCGACCATCTGATTCATCAGGTCCGAGGCATGATTGAGCAGCAATTCCACGAGGTTGGCGCGAGTGCCGCAAAAGCGGTTGAGCGTCGCCTTGCTGACGCCGGCCGCCTGAGCAATATCCTTGAGCGTACCGTTGGAGTGGTCGACCAGCGCAACGGCCAGGGCCTTCAGAAATTTGTCGTCAGCAGCAGGTAATTCCATTGGGTACGTATTCAACTCGTATAAGTGGCAGGCGGCGCATTGTGCAGAAACCTTACCGGGTTCTCAAAGCACATACACAATTAGTCACTAAAGGCTCATGTGAGTCAATATTGACTCACCGTCTTTCAGAGTGGATCATTCGCGGCTTTAGCATCTGATGGGCTGCGGCCGGGTGAACGATGAGTAGTTTCAGCGATTGGCGTGTGATGCCTGCAGTAGCCCTGCTGGCAGCGTTGGGTCTGGCCGGGTGCGAGCAGAAACAGCAGCAGGATCACGCGGCATCGAAAGCGCCCAAAGAGGTGGAAGCCATTACCGTCAACGCCGAATCGTTCACGGTCGTTGACGAACTGCCCGGCCGTATCGAACCGGTGCGTGTGGCGCAGGTTCGCGCGCGGGTGGCCGGCATCGTGCTGAGCCGCAACTTCGAGGAAGGCGCCGATGTGAAAGCCGGCGCAGTGCTGTTCCAGATCGATCCGGCGCCGTTCAAGGCTGCGCTGTCCAAGGCGCAGGGAGATCTGGCCCGCACTGAAGCCACGCTGTTCGAGACTCAGGCCACGGTCAAACGTTACGAGTCGCTGGTGGAAATTGAAGCGGTCAGCCGCCAGACTTTCGACACCGCCCGCTCTGCACTGCAAAACGCAATCGCCGCTAAAAAGTCGGCTCAGGCTGATGTCGAAACGGCCAGGCTGAACCTGGGCTATGCCACCGTCAAGGCGCCGATTTCAGGCCGCATCGGCCGCGCGATGGTGACCGAGGGCGCGCTGGTCGGTCAGGGCGAAACCACGCTGCTGGCAACCATTCAACAACTCGACCCGGTCTACGCCGACTTTACCCAGCCGGCTGCCGAGGCCTTGCAGATGCGCGCCGCGATACAGGAAGGCCGCTTGCCCAAGGGCGGCGAAGACGCGTTATCACTGAGTGTCGACGGCACCGATTACACGAGCACCGGCACCCTGCTGTTTACCGATGTCGCAGTAGACCGGACCACCGGCCAAGTGTCGTTGCGCGCCCGCTTTGCCAATCCCAAGGGCGTGCTGCTGCCCGGTATGTATGTGCGGGTGCGCACACCGCAGCGCGTCGACAGCAACGCCATTCTTGTCCCGCAGCGCGCCGTTCAGCGCTCCGGCGACGGTGCGGCACGCGTGCTGGTGATTACCCAGGACGGCACGGTCGAAGCGCGTCCAGTCAAAACCGGGGCGATGCAGGATTCGCGCTGGCAGATCACCGAAGGCCTGAAGGCAGACGAACAGGTCATTGTCGGCAATATGACCGGGCTCAGCGCCGGCGACAAGGTCGCGCGCAAATCGCCATCCGCCCAACCGCAGGCCAAGGCGCAATAAAGCCGCCTTCAGCGCGACCGAGGATCACTGTCAATGTCTCTCTTCTTTATCAAGCGCCCCAACTTCGCCTGGGTACTTGCCCTGTTCATCCTGCTCGCCGGGTTGATGGCTCTGCCGTCCCTGCCTGTGGCGCAGTACCCGGACGTGGCGCCACCGCAGATCACCATCACCGCCACCTACCCCGGTGCATCCGCGAAGGTGCTGGTCGATTCGGTGACCAGCGTTATCGAGGACGAACTGAACGGCGCCAAAGGGATGCTGTATTACGAGTCGACCAGCAACTCGACTGGCAGCGCGGAAATCAACGTGACGTTCGTGCCAGGCACCAACCCGGACCTGGCTCAGGTCGAAGTCCAGAACCGTATCAAGAAAGCCGAAGCACGCTTGCCGCAGACGGTCCTCAGCCAGGGCCTGCAGGTCGAACAGGCCAGCTCCGGTTTTCTGTTGATCTACACCCTGAACTACAAGGACGGCGCGGCCAACAAGGATACCGTCGCGCTGGCCGACTACGCGGCACGCAACGTCAATAACGAAATCAGCCGGGTGAACGGTGTCGGCAGGCTGCAATTCTTCGCTGCCGAAGCCGCGATGCGGGTATGGATCGATCCGCAGAAGCTGGTGGGCTTCGGGTTGTCCATCGACGACGTGAATGCCGCGATTCGGGCGCAGAACGTGCAGGTTCCGGCAGGCAGCTTCGGCAGCAGCCCGGCCTCGTCACTGCAGGAATTGACGGCCACCCTGGCGGTAAAGGGCACTTTGGACAACCCGGAAGAGTTCGGGCGCATCGTTCTGCGTGCCAACGAAGACGGCTCTGCGGTGCACCTGTCCGATGTGGCGCGTGTAGCGGTCGGCAGCCAGGATTACAGCTTCGAATCACGTCTGAACGGGCAACGTGCCGTCGCCGGTGCCGTACAGCTGTCGCCGGGCGCCAACGCGATCCAGACGGCCAGAGCCGTCGAGCAGCGGCTCACTGAGCTGTCGGTCAATTTCCCGGAAGGCGTCGGGTTTTCGATACCGTACGACACCTCGCGCTTCGTCGACGTAGCCATCGACAAGGTGATCTACACCCTCATCGAAGCCATGATCCTGGTGTTTCTGGTGATGTTCCTGTTTCTGCAGAACATCCGTTACACGCTGATACCGACCATCGTGGTCCCGGTGTGTCTGGCGGGAACGCTGGCGATCATGTACCTGATGGGCTTCTCGGTGAACATGATGACCATGTTCGGCATGGTGCTGGCCATCGGTATTCTGGTCGACGACGCCATTGTGGTCGTGGAAAACGTCGAGCGGATCATGGCTGAAGAAGGCCTCTCTCCCGCCGCCGCAACGGTCAAGGCGATGCAGCAGGTTTCCGGAGCGATTTTCGGCATCACGCTGGTCCTGGCCGCTGTGTTTCTGCCACTGGCGTTCATGGGCGGCTCGGTCGGGGTCATCTACCAGCAGTTCTCGCTGTCGCTGGCCGTGTCGATTCTGTTTTCAGGTTTCCTGGCCCTGACGTTCACCCCGGCGCTGTGTGCCACGCTGCTCAAGCCGATCCCGGCCGGGCATCATGAAAAGCGTGGTTTCTTCGGTGGTTTCAATCGCCTGTTTGGCACGTTCACCGACCGTTACGAGCGCGTCAGCTCGAGCATGATCAAGCGCGCCGGCCGCTACATGCTGCTGTACCTCGGTATCGTCGGTCTGCTGGGCTTTTTCTACCTGCGCCTGCCGGAGTCCTTTGTGCCCGTTGAAGATCAGGGCTATCTGATCATCGATGTGCAACTGCCTCCCGGCGCCACCCGGTCGCGTACCGACCTCACCGCGCAATTGCTCGAGAACTACATGCTGTCCCGCGAAGCCACGGGTGCGGTGACCATGCTGCTGGGGTTCAGCTTCTCGGGCATGGGTGAAAACGCCGGTCTTGCGTTCCCGACCCTGAAGGACTGGTCGGAGCGCGGCAAGGGCCAGTCAGCGGCTGAGGAAGCGGCGGCATTCAACCGGCATTTTGCAGGGCTCGGCGACGGCACGGTGATGGCGGTGACGCCACCGCCTATCGACGGCCTGGGCACCTCGGGCGGCTTCTCGCTGCGCCTGCAGGACCGTGCAAGCCTGGGCCGCGAAGCCCTGCTGGCGGCACGCGACAAGCTGCTCGGCGAGGCCAACGGCAACCCGAAGATTCTCTACGCGATGATGGAAGGTCTGGCCGAAGCGCCGCAATTGCGCCTGAACATCGACCGCGAAAAGGCCCGGGCGCTGGGCGTGAGTTTCGAATCGATCAGCAATGCGCTGTCCACCGCTTTCGGTTCCTCGGTGATCAGCGACTTCGCCAATGCCGGACGTCAACAGCGCGTGGTCGTGCAGGCCGAACAAAGTTCGCGAATGACCCCGGAAAGCGTGCTCAAGCTCTACGTACCCAATAGCAGCGGCACGCTGGTGCCGCTGGGCGCCTTCGTTTCGACGCACTGGGAACAAGGCCCGGTGCAGATCGCCCGCTACAACGGCTACCCCGCATTCAGGATTTCCGGTGATGCAGCACCGGGCGTCAGTACCGGTGAGGCCATGGCGGAAATCGAACGGATCGTTTCCGGGCTACCGCAAGGCATCGGTTACGAATGGACTGGCCTCTCCTATCAGGAAAGAGTCGCCAGCGGCCAGGCGGTCGGACTGTTCGGCCTGGCGCTGCTGGTGGTGTTCCTGCTGCTGGTCGCGTTGTATGAGAGCTGGGCAATCCCGCTGGTGGTGATGCTGATCGTTCCCGTCGGCGCGCTGGGCTCCGTGCTGGCCGTGACGGCCGTCGGCATGCCCAATGATGTGTATTTCAAAGTAGGCCTGATCACCATCATCGGGCTGGCCGCGAAAAACGCGATTCTCATCGTCGAGTTCGCCAAGGAACTCTGGGATCAGGGCCATTCCCTGCGCGACGCGGCACTTCAGGCTGCACGGCTGCGCTTTCGGCCGATTGTCATGACTTCGCTGGCCTTCATCCTTGGCGTGGTGCCGCTGACCCTGGCCACCGGCGCAGGCGCTGCAAGCCAGCGCGCCATCGGCACTGGCGTCATCGGCGGCATGCTCAGCGCGACGCTGCTGGGCGTGGTTCTGGTGCCTATATTCTTTTTCTGGGTGTTGACCGTGCTGCGCCGCAAACCGCATGCGCAACAGATTACCGACGATCAGCAACTGACGGAGAAGCGATAGGCAGCAAGCGGCCAGCGGGTATCAATCCCGCTGGCCCGACCTTGGCTCCGTGTCGGCTTGCGCGTCCGTAGAGGACTTGACGCGGGTCCAGGCCGGTAATGTGCCGGTCGCGATTTCCGACGCGACATTCACCCGGTTGCGACCCTGCGACTTGGCGGCATACAACGCGCGGTCGGCAAGCTCAATCAGGCCACGCTGATCGAGTTGGCGATCGGTGCCGACGAATGTCGCGACACCGAGGCTGATCGTCACGATGCCAAACGGGCTGGCGGGATGCTCGATCTGCTCGTCACGGATGGCCTGCAGGATGTTCTCGGCCACCTGGCGAGCGTTCGACTCGTCAGTACCTGGCAACACCACGGCGATCTCTTCACCGCCATAACGGGCGGCGACGTCGCTGGGACGACGAATGAACTGCTCAACCACTCGGGCCAACGCAATCAGGCATTCGTCACCGGCCAGGTGGCCGTAATGATCGTTGTAGCGTTTGAAATGATCGGCATCGATCAAAATCAGCGACAGCAGGCTGCGCTCGCGTCTGGCGCGCTTGAATTCGACTTCCAGAAACTGATCGAAACGTCTGCGATTGGCCAGCCCGGTCAGCTTGTCTTCGGAGGCAATCAACTCCAGGTGCTGGTTGAGCTGGATCAGGGCTGCCTGTGAATCGAGCAACTGGTCTTCTGCGCGTATGCGGCTGTGAATGTGCCCAATCAGACGAACGCCGAGTCCGATCACCAGTCCGAGCAGCACCAGCATGACCAGAATGGACTGTTTGGTCTGGCCCAGCCAGTCGAGCATGGCTTCTTTCTGACCCAGCGCAACCACGGTGACGATCGGGTAGACATCACTGCGTTTGAACGCATAAAAACGCGCAACACCGTCAATCCTGGAAACGAACTGGGCGGTACCTGACACTCGGCCGCGTTCCGACCTGAAAATGGGCGTCGATGACAGATCGCGACCGATCTCCTGCTCCAGATGGGGATAGCGCACCCGCAACTGCCCGGCGGTCGACGTCAGACTGATAATGCCGGTTTGCCCGACCTTGATGTCCGAATAGAACTTCAACAGGTGGTCGACACCGATGGTGGCGACCATCAGCCCGGCAAAACTCGCGTCGGTATTATTGATGCGTCTGCTGACCGATATGACCCATTCGCCGGAGGCACGGCTGCGAATCGTCGGACCGATGTAAGGGGCTTTGTCAGGCATCTTCAGGTGGTGCTGAAAGAACTCGCGCTGCGCGCTGTTGATGCCGATAACCCTGGGATTGCTCGAGAAGATGCAAATCCCGTCGGCGTTGTACAGCGACACGGTATCGATCTGCGGCAGCGCGCCCATTTCACGCGCAATGACCCACCTGAGACGCTCGATCTGTTCAGGCCCGACGCCGTCCTTTTCGACACGCTCCGTCAGGCCGATCAGCATCAGCTCGCTTTGCTTGAAAATGCCATCCGTATAGGTGCTTAGCGCTCCAGCCAGATTGATCGTGCTGGTCTGGATGTTTTCCAGGGTGTTGCGGCGTGCGGTCCATGCTTGCCAGGCCATCAACATCACCACGCAGGCGCACACTACGAAGATCAGCCATGACGCAAGCCGAAGGTCGCGTTTCAAAACTTGCCTCCACAACAGGTGAGAACCAGTGCATCTGGTTTTTCTGAAAACCGGACCTGATTGCTCAGGGGCCATCGACAATCCTTTCGCTACTAACTGCCATTGTCGGCAAGTGCTCGGCCATACCTGGAAGGCCTGGCATCGATAAAAGCATGCCAGTGAGTGGCATCATAATGCCACGTACAGCTGTCTATGGGTTGATCGGGGATGAACATACGAAAGCAGGCGCACACTGGATCACAGTGGCGCCTGATTTTATGGAGGGCTGTAAACGCGGCCGGCTTACAAGGGCATGGCGGGTTGTCGTTATTGGCGGGGGTCAAGCCGTCTCGGCGACAGGCTTGCGTTGTACAGCGGCTTCCAGTTCGCGTACCAGAGGCAATACGTGCTGGCCGAAATAGGCGACTTCTTCCTGGAAATGCAGGAACGCTGAAAGCACCAGGTCTACGCCAACGGACTTGAGTTCGACGATGCGCTCGGCAATCTGCCGCGGTGTGCCAATCAGGTTGGTCTTGAAGCCATCGTTGTACTGCACCAGATCCTGAAAGGTGGATTTGGCCCAGTTGCCCTCGCCTTCCGGACTGGCCTTGCCAGCCTGCTTCGCAGCATCACCAAAGGCGTTGACGGCTTCCGGATCTGCCTTGTCGACGATTTCGGCCAGCACGGCACGCGCCTCTTCTTCGGTATCCCTGGCAATGATGAAAGCATTCACACCGATCTTCACCGAATGCCCGTTCGCGGCAGCCTTGGCTCGGATGTCATCGACCTGGGCCTTGATGCCTTCGACGGTATTGCCGTTGGTGAAATACCAGTCCGACACCCGCGCCGCCATATCACGTGCGGCCCGCGAGCTGCCGCCCTGAAAGATTTCCGGGTGAGGACGCTGGATCGGCTTGGGCTTGAGGGTGTAATCATGGAAGCGATAGAAATCCCCCTTGAAGGTGAAGTTGTCGGTGGTCCAGATCCCTTTGAGGGCGCGGATGAACTCCTCGGAGCGGCGATAACGTTCATCATGCTCCAGCCAGGGCTCTCCGATAGCCTGAAACTCGCCCTTGAACCAGCCGCTGACAATATTGACCGCCACGCGCCCGGCGGTGAGCTGATCGATGGTCGCCAGTTGCTTGGCGGCCACCGACGGGGTCCATGGCCCGGGCAATATCGCGGCAATGACCTTGAGCTTCTCGGTGGCCGCGAGTAGCGCATGGCTGAAGGCTACGGATTCATGCTGGAATTCGGCGCCATAACCGGCGGTAAAGCGAATTTGCGTCAGCGCGTAGTCGAAACCGGACTGCTCGGCGATCTGCGCCAGCTTGCGGTTGTAGTCGATGGTCCAGCTGGTGCGCTGTTCGATCTTGCTGACTACCAGCCCACCGCTGACGTTGGGTACCCAGTACGCAAATTTTATGGACGATTGGCTCATATCGGTACTCCTCTGGCTGCAAGCTTCCCGAGCGCATTAAGCACAAGGGCCTGCACATCCACAGAGCAGCAACCGTGCCATTCAATAAAACACTGGCATATCAAAGCGTTGCGACAGCTGACTTGCAGCGCCAACTGTCCGTGTCAAGCCAGGGTGTGGAACTGCTGTTGGCGGAGCAACAGCTTTGCGGATTTCCTGACCATGCGCAGGACGTGATTCGCTGAAAGCAAGCCGACGAAAGGCAGCTGGCCCTGCTATCCAAAATCGCATGGCTGGAGTAAATTTTGGATCCAATGAAACCGCATTCATCTGCAGGAGCACCGATGAAATTGCATGCCTGTTTTCTGGCCCTGATGATCCCTGCCCTTTCGGCGCATGCCGAAGGCAAAAGCATATCTATACCTCATGATCCAACCGGCCAGCACGCACTGATAGAGAAAAGCGGCAGCGCAAAGGAACGCGTGGTGATCACCCGGCGTGAAGGCATGCTCGGGGTGATCTACTTCAAGCGGGTCTATAATTGCGCCAACCACACGGTGAACCTGGTCGGCACCGGTTCCACGCTGGAAATCATGGAACAGGCAAAGGCCGTGAGTGGCATGGGACCGGTGATTCGCGACTCCACGGCCGACTACATCGAATCCGAGGCCTGCAGTTGATTCTGACCTGATCAATCCTGCCCCGGCTGAATATGCGACATCCGAAAGCGCCTCCCATGAGGCGCTTTTTTCGTTTCTGCCGTTGGGTTTTACAGCAGGGAGCAGCAGCGCAAAAAACACTTGCACCGAAAGTATTACGGTATACCATCAGACAACAATAACTCATCACGCCGGTGCAGGCGCCAGGATTTAAGCGAGGTAAGTGTCATGAAGTTTTCGTTGTTCGTGCACATGGAGCGCTGGGATGAAAGTGTCAGTCATCGCCAGCTGTTCGAGGACCTGACCGAGCTGACGCTGATGGCCGAGCAAGGCGGCTTCAGCACAGTCTGGATAGGCGAACACCACGCGATGGAATACACCATCTCGCCAAGCCCGATGCCGTTGCTGGCGTATCTGGCGGCCAGGACCACACAGATTCATCTGGGCGCCGGCACCATCATTGCGCCGTTCTGGCACCCATTGCGGGTCGCGGGTGAATGCGCGCTGCTGGACGTGATCAGTAACGGGCGTATGGAAGTCGGCCTGGCACGCGGCGCCTATCAAGTGGAGTTCGACCGCATGGCCGGTGGCATGCCGGCCTCCGAAGGCGGAAAGGCGTTGCGTGAAATGGTCCCGGTGGTACGTGCGCTGTGGCAGGGTGACTACGCCCACGACGGCGATATCTGGAAATTCCCGACCTCGACTTCCGTGCCCAAGCCGATCAACACGCCGCCGATGTGGATCGCTGCGCGCGACCCTGACTCGCACAATTTCGCCGTGCAGAACGGCTGTAACGTGATGGTCACCCCGTTGATGAAGGGTGACGAAGAAGTTGTCGACCTGAAGAACAAGTTCGCAGCCGCGCTGGCCAACAATCCCGACGTGCCCCGCCCGCAATTGATGGTACTGCGCCACACGCATGTGCATGCCGCAGACGATCCTGAAGGCTGGAAAGTGGGCGCCACTGCCATCGCGAAGTTCTACCGCACTTTCGACGCATGGTTCGGCAATAAACAGACGCCGGTCAACGGTTTTCTGGCCCCCAGCCCGGAAGAGAAGTTCAAGGAACGTCCGGAATTCGAGCTGGAGAATATCCGCAAGAACACCATGATCGGTACTCCTGAAGAGATCATTCCGCGCATTCGTCATTATCAAGAGTTAGGTGTCGACGAGTTCAGCTTCTGGTGCGACAACAGCCTGCCGCACGCCGAGAAGAAAAAGTCGCTTGAGCTGTTCATCAAGCACGTGGTGCCGGTGTTTCGTTGAGCTGAGCGCGAGGTCTCCAGGCTGTATTGATTATCGTCCCCACGCTCTGCGCTCAACGTTATGCGCAAATCCAACTGCTTATCGTGCCAATGCTCCGCGTTGGCATGCAGTTCGTGACGCTCTGCGTCACACAGCGGTCTCTCTTTGTCAGGTGGATTGGCGGTCGACTCAGGTCACCTTTTCTCCCCTCGGCGACCTGCTTTGATGGGCCAAAGCAGGCAAAACACGCAGCTCCGTTTCCGGCCCGAAGTCGTCGGGTTCCCTCGCCTTGACACTGATCCGACAGCCCTCTCAATGGTTATAAGCCCGTTCATTATGCTCAGCCAGATCCAGGCCCATTTCCTCCATTGATTCATGCGCACGCAAACCGATCAGTGCCTTCACGGCCTTGAGGATGATCCAGCTGACCGCGAAGCAGTAGACCGTGGTGAACAGCACGCCTTTGATCTGGGCAATTACTTGGGCGCCCATGCTGACATCGGGCACCAGACCGCCCAGTGAGGGTACGCAGAACACGCCGGTCAGTAGTGCACCGATCATGCCGCCGATGCCGTGCAGGCCGAAGACGTCGAGGCTGTCGTCATAGCCCAGGCGTTTCTTCAGCACAGTCACGCTCAGGTAGCAGAACACTCCGCACAGCACGCCGATGGCCAGCGCTCCGCCGACTCCGACGTAGGCACACGCCGGGGTGATGCCGACCAGGCCCGCCAATGCGCCGCTTGCCAGACCCAAGGCGCTGGGCTTGCCGACCTTGAACCACTCGGTGAACATCCAGCCGAGTATCCCGGCGCACGCCCCCACTTGCGTGTTGAGCATGACGATGCCGGAGGTGCCGTTCAGGCCGCCACCGGAACCGATGTTGAAACCGAACCAGCCGACCCAGAGCATCGCCGCGCCGGCCATGGTCAGGCTCAGGTTGTGCGCCGGCATCGGGGCGTTCTGATAACCCTTGCGCTTGCCCAGTACCAGGCATGCCGCCAGTGCGGCGACACCGGCGTTGATGTGCACTGCGGTGCCGCCGGCGAAGTCCAGCACGCCCCAGTTGTGCATCAAGGCGCCGGCGCCACCCCAGACCATATGCGCGACAGGCGCATACACCAGGGTGAACCACAGTGCCATGAACAGCAGCGCCGCAGAGAACTTCATCCGTTCGGCGAAGGCCCCGGCAATCAGCGCCGGAGTGATGATCGCAAAGGTCATCTGAAAGGTCACGAATACCCCTTCAGGGATGTCGCCGACCAGGCTGTCGGGCGTCATGCCGGCCAGAAACGCACGACTCAGACCGCCCACGAAACTATTGAAACTCACTTGCCCTTCGACCATGTTGCTGGTGTCCACCACCATGCTGTAGCCATAGATGACCCACAGCACGCCTACCACTCCGGCAATGCCGAAACACTGGGTGAACAGCGAGAGCATGTTCTTGGCCCGTACCAGCCCACCGTAAAACAGTGCCAGCCCCGGAAGGCACATGAACAGCACCAGCACGGCTGCGGTGACCATCCAGGCCGTGCTGCCGGTGTTCAGTACGGGGGCGTCAGCTGCCTGCGCAATCGGAGCAAAGGCGCCGAGCGCGAGTAAAGCTGTAAGGGATTTGCCGTGTAGACGATTGACCATGTTCAAAGCTCCCGCAAATGAATGGAAAGTGTCTGGCAGCAAAGAGGTTCATTGGGACAGGCAAGGCTCTTCGGCCTCTTGTGGGTCAAGTTCTCGTTGCGCGAATGGCGTTATATATAAGTCCGATGAGCCCGAAAGCGGGCTTAACCACCAAGGTTCTCGTTCCCACGCTCCGCGTGGTAGTGCATTTCGTGACGCTCCGCGTCACACAGTTCTGCGACTCAGTGAGATTCAGGCTCGACTTGAGTCACCTTTTCGCCCCTCGGCGACCTACTTTTGATGGGGCCGAAGTAGGCAAATCCCTTCGCTCCTGTTTCCGACCCGACTTCGTCGGGTTCCTTCGCCCTGTCACTGATCCGGGGGGCGCCGCAACGGGCATCCATGGCCCAATGTGTGTAAAAACGTCACGAGCGAAGGCAAGACAAGGCAAAAACAGGCGAAAACGGCCGGGGTCGCGACCGACTCTAGGTGTTCTAAATGAGCATTTTTCGCCTGTTTTTAACGCAGTATTGCCAAGCGCAGTAGTTTTTACACAGCCTGGACCCGGCGCGGCTAGCCTGGCGTCCTGCCAGGCTACCCCCGGATCAGCGCCAGGACTCAGCCGTCGCTTACGTCGCACTCTGCGTCGTCTGTGCCATCGCGGTCGAAAAGCCCGTTAAGGCGTCAGTATCCAGAGCCAGCCCCCGGAATCCACGATGTCCCGGCCAGGGGCACTCGGGCCATGGCGGCTGATTCGACGGTCAGTGCCACCAGATCTTCCGGGTCGAGGTTGTGCAGGTGTGATTTACCGCACGCGCGGGCCATGGTCTGGGCTTCGAGGACGAGTACGCGCAGGTAGTTGGCCAGACGCCGACCGCCTTCGACCGGGTCGAGACGTTTGGACAGTTCCGGGTCCTGGGTGGTGATGCCCGCCGGGTCGCGGCCGTTCTGCCAGTCGTCGTAGTAACCCGCTGCTGAGCCGATCTTTCTCAGTTCTTCGTCGAGCCGCGGATGGTTGTCGCCCAGCGCTATCAGCGCCGCCGTGCCGATCGCCACTGCGTCGGCACCCAGCGCCATGGCCTTGGCCACGTCGGCGCCGTTGCGGATGCCGCCGGAGACGATCAACTGCACCTTGCGATGCATGCCCATCTCCTGCAGCGCCTGCACGGCTTGCGGGATGGCAGGCAGAATCGGGATGCCGACGTGTTCGATGAACACTTCCTGAGTCGCCGCCGTACCGCCCTGCATGCCGTCGAGTACGATCACGTCGGCGCCGGCTTTCACGGCCAGTTTCACGTCATAGTAAGGACGGCTGGCACCGATCTTGACGTAGATCGGCTTTTCCCAGTCGGTGATCTCGCGAATCTCGGCAATCTTGATCGCCAGATCGTCCGGGCCTGTCCAGTCCGGGTGACGGCATGCCGAACGCTGATCGACGCCGACCGGCAAGGTACGCATGCCAGCCACACGTTCCGTCACTTTCATGCCCAGCAACATGCCACCGCCGCCCGGTTTGGCGCCCTGCCCCAGGACGATCTCGATGGCGTCGGCCTTGCGCAGATCGTCCGGGTTCATGCCATAACGCGATGGCAGGTACTGATAGACCAGATGCTGCGACTGGCCACGCTCTTCCGGGGTCATGCCGCCGTCGCCGGTGGTGGTGCTGGTCCCCGCGATGGTTGCACCACGGCCCAGTGCTTCCTTGGCGTTGGCCGACAACGCGCCGAAGCTCATGCCTGCAATGGTTACCGGAATTTTCAGGTACAACGGCTTCTTGGCAAAACGATTGCCGAGCACCACGTCGGTCCCGCACTTCTCGCGGTAGCCTTCCAGCGGGTAGCGCGACACGCTGGCGCCGAGCAGCAACAGGTCGTCGAAGTGCGGCAGCTTGCGCTTGGTGCCGCCACCGCGAATGTCGTAGATGCCGGTTTCCGCAGCGCGCTGGATTTCCTGAATGGTCAGGCGATCGAAGGTGGCCGATTCGCGCAGGACTGGAGCAGGTTTGTGGCTGATGGGGTCGCTCATGGTAATGCTCCTGAATCAGTACGCGGAGGCGTTATCGACTTTGAAGTTGTAAAGCTGACGGGCCGAGCCGTAGCGTTTGAAATCCGCTGCCTTCTCGTTGAAGCCAGCGCGATTGAGCAACTCCTGCAGCTCCTGCAGATGCTCTTCACGCATCTCCTTGGCGATGCAGTCAGAGCCCAGTGACTCGACCTTGCCTTTGACGTAGATCCGCGTTTCATACAACGAGTCGCCCAGCGCATCACCGGCGTCGCCACAGACCACCAGCCGACCGGCCTGGCCCATGAAGCAGCTCATGTGGCCGATGCTGCCGCCGACCACAATGTCGATGCCTTTCATGGAAATACCGCAACGCGCTCCGGCATCGCCTTCAATCACCAGCAAGCCGCCATGTGCCGTCGCACCGGCCGCCTGCGAGGCGCTGCCCTTGACCCGCACAGCGCCGGACATCATGTTTTCCGCGCAGCCGACGCCGACGTTGCCGTGCACAGTGATCGACGCTTTCTGGTTCATCCCCGCGCAGTAGTAACCCGCGTGGCCCTGGATATCGATGGAGATGGCTTCGTTGACGCCGACCGCCAGGTTGTGTGCGCCATCGGGATGCGTGACCAGCCATTCGCGGTCCTGCAATTCCTTGACCTGGTCGTGCAGGGCCTGATTGAGATCACGCACGGTGGCGCTGGAAAGATCGACGGTTTTCATGGACGTGCTCCCTCGGCTGGCTCGCGTTCCCAGATGTACATGGTGGCCGGGACCGGTTCCCAGACCCTGGCGTTTTCGATCCCCGGCAGGCTGGACAGCGCCTGATATTCCGAAGCCATGGCGACGTAGTCATCGGTTTCGGCAAGGATCGCCGGTTTGCAGGCGATCGGGTCGCGAATCACCGCAAAGCCATTGCGTGTGCCGATGGCGAAGGTAAAGAAGCCATCAAGGTCTTCGAGCGACTTGTCGAGCGCCTGTTTCAGGCTGTCGCCCTGTTGCAGACGCCAGGCCAGATACCCCGCCGCCACTTCGGTGTCGTTGTCGGTCTCGAAGTGAATGCCTTCGCGGCGCAGGTTCTGGCGCAGACGAAAGTGATTGGACAACGACCCGTTGTGCACCAGGCACAGGTCGGAGCCCGTGGAAAATGGATGACTGCCCTCCATGGTCACGGCGCTTTCGGTGGCCATGCGCGTATGGCCGATGATGTGACTGCCTTTCATGGACGCCAGACCGAAGCGTTCGGAAATCTCCCGCGGCAGGCCCATGCCCTTGAGGATCTCGATGCTCTGCCCGGCACTCATGATGCGCACGCTCGGTGCCAGTTCCGCCAGCGCGGCACGCACCGGGGCTTCTTCGGCCTGAATCTTCAAGACCACGGCGCTGGCGTTCTGAAACCAGTCCAGAGGCGCGCTCAACCTGTCTTGCAGCGCCGCGATCAACGCCGTGAAATCATACTGCTCGGTGGTGGCCTGCAAGGTCAGCTTGACCCAGCCCTGCGCCACTTCATCGCCATAGATGGCGAACCCGGCACTGTCCGGTCCGCGGTCGGTCATGGCTTCGAGCATCGGCTCGAACAACTTGCCGA
>Ga0308164_10000883_pt1 | contig 40161 bp, 37 predicted proteins | sample PhyTR2_FD_201031 | JGI IMG/M metagenome (GOLD analysis project Ga0308164, IMG submission 201031) | Phyllosphere microbial communities from UC Gill Tract Community Farm, Albany, California, United States - DLSLT.R2 | ecosystem: Host-associated > Plants > Phyllosphere > Unclassified | place: USA...
CGAAGAACATCGCAACCAGATAGAATTTTGCAGAGAGGCGAATATGAGTGTCACCGACCGACTCAATACCCGATTCGAACGGGGTGTCCTTGTGTCGCGCACGCGCACGACCACCTAACAACCAGCCACCGGTCAACATAAAGGCACACAGACCGAATGCGATAACGATAAAAACAATAAATGCCCAGTGATGAGCGATCACTTCTGTAGTTGTCGACATACTCTTTGCTTACTCATCAAAAGTGGTGATGGCATCCTGCGCTGTTGCAGCAAACACACCACATCGATTCAAGGGAAGGATAAAAAACCTTATAAATTTTGCTGTCATTAGCAATAAAGCAGCAATTTTATAGGGGTTTTTACTCCTTTCTATAACCTTTTGTCAACTTTGACAAAAGTATCCAAACATTATTTTACAGCTGCATCATATTATTAACATTCAACCCTCTGAGCGCCAGCTAAATCGCTTCAGTTTGTGAGGTTAATTTTAGTGTAGCGGGTATTCACATGCGTGGATCGTGCATTTAACAATCATATTTTGACAGGTCTCGCCCGAGATTCCCCCCCCTTATCAGGGGTATTTTTTTGATCTAAAGCACATAACTGGGTTTTATGCTGCAAAAAACAGCGGAGTGGACGGGCAATTGCCCTGGGAAAGTTGGCACGAATTGATAAAATCATTCCATGTGGAGCAAAAATGGAACACATTTCATTTTTAAGATGTTGAGTGAAATCTTTTTCTGGAAATCGCTCTAAAAAGGACGTGTTAAAAGGCATAAAAAAAGCCTTAGCGGATAATTATCCCGCTAAGGCTTTTTTTATCAGTTTTAACAATTAACCGGTATTCCAATTGAGAGGAATTACCAGTAACTGCAACCCTTACTCTTCATCATCCAGTAACAAGGTACCGTCTGGATTAGCACTCAGATTATAAGGATCGTTGGTGGACTGCATGGCATTGAAGATCGCCAGCGCCAGTTCGTTATCGCTGTCTGGATTACGGCACAGCAGATACTGGGTGTCAGGCAATACTGGCAAACCTTCTGCCGCACCCATCACGCGCAGTTCTGGACTCATCATCTCAACAGGACGCGCTGTCACACCCAAACCGGCTTTAACCGCTGCACGGACGGCAGCCAGCGTTGAAGCAACATACGAGATGCGCCACGGAATGCCAGCCTCGTTGAGGTGATCAATGGCCATATCGCGATACGGACTTGGCTCATCCAACAGAACCAAAGGAATGGCCTCTCCACGCTGGAAGATATAATCTGCCGCGCAGTACCACAACGTTGGTGAAGTACGCAGTACCTGATAAGTAAAGTTTCCTGGGCTGGACGTGGTCACAACCAGATCGACTTCACCTTGATTAAGCATTTCCATCATGAACGGGTTGCGCTTAACACGCACATCAATGGCCAGCTTCGGATAGACCGACGTTACGCGGTTAAGCAGGAACGGCAGAATGGTATCTGAGGTATCATCTGAAGCGCCGATGGTCAGAACGCCCTGGATGTTGCTGTACATTAAAGAGGTGCAAGCTTCGTCATTAAAACGAAGGATTTTTCTGGCGTAACCCAGCAGTTGAATGCCATGCTCCGTCAGCAATTTATTACGTCCATGTCTGGCAAACAGCTCTTTACCAACCAATTGTTCCAGACGTTGCATCTGCTGGCTCACTGCGGACTGCGTTCTGCACACGGCGGCAGCGGCGGCTGCGAAAGTGTTCAGATCGGCAACGGCAACAAATGTACGCAGCAGATCGAGGTCGAGATTCAGTATCGGACGATTTGCATTAGTCATGTTTTTCTTCACTTATAAGATTTTTTAAAACTACTACCCTGGTGTATTACCCGACTTATCAAAGAGATAAGAGGCAATGGTGCTTAATGACAGCCCTGTGTGGAGCTGCCATGAAAAAATTTGTCAGGCGGATGCCGACGATCGCACCACTCTGAGATCAGAGCAGCGTCGTCATTATAGACAGCAGAACTTCTGGGCCGAAAACGTAAGTCGTACAGGTGCTGGAAGCTGCGTAGTTGTCTATGTCTCCCGCACAAAGTCCCTGCGGGTTAAAAGAAATAACATCATGTTATGTAGATGCGAAGCGATAAAGTGCATCAAATAATAAATTATACTTAATCATTTTTACGCTATAAATGGAAATGTTTTTGTTCAAAACATCGCAATTTTTGACCAAAAGTCTTTTCGCACACATCCTGCCATAATGCTGCTCTTTTTTTAACCCCTCCAGGTTCTGAATCTCAAACACTTACGTTAAAGATACAGCGCAAATGCTATTTTACGCGTGTTTTACACTGAGTTGCAGCTGATGGTGGTGCTTAATTCTGCCAATAAAAAGTGTATGAGAATGAACTCTATTTTGTGACGCCAAACAGTGCTTAATCATTACCAGACAATTTTTCGCCATCCAACAAGATTCATTTAACTATTTCGTCTGGTCGCTAATGTTTTTTTAAGCCAGTTTTGACTGAAAAATTTCTGAATAGTCTCGGATGTCGATGGAAGAAGGCATTTACACGTCAGGCACACCTTACCAGCGTTTAATATTAACATTCTTCACATTTGTGGACTAATGAACCAGATTAATCGATTTCCAATGACTTTTACGCCACGTGAAAGGGGAAAAAATGGCAAACACGCCAAAACCAAGCGCTGCCCTTCTTTTGTTAAGGTGAGAAGAGTAAATTGGGCGAGTTTGATTTTTGGTGGCAGGTTAAAGGACTCTGCCCATAAAGGCGGTAACAATGAATTTTCAAATTGATAAATCCGGCAAGCTGGAAAATGTCTGTTATGACATCCGTGGCCCGGTACTGAAAGAAGCTAAACGTCTCGAAGAAGAAGGCAACAAAGTTCTCAAGCTAAACATCGGCAACCCTGCCCCGTTTGGTTTCGAAGCACCTGATGAAATTCTGGTCGATGTCATTCGCAATCTGCCGAGCTCGCAGGGTTATTGCGATTCAAAGGGGCTGTATTCGGCGCGTAAAGCGATCATGCAGCATTACCAGGCGCGTGACATGCGCGATGTCACTGTCGAAGACATCTATATTGGTAACGGCGTATCCGAACTGATTGTGCAAGCGATGCAGGCATTGCTCAACAGCGGTGATGAAATGCTGGTGCCTGCGCCGGATTATCCGCTGTGGACCGCTGCCGTTTCGCTGTCAAGCGGTAAAGCGGTGCATTATTTGTGTGATGAATCAGCAGGTTGGTTCCCTGACCTGGATGATATTCGCAGCAAGATCACCCCGCGCACGCGTGGCATTGTCATCATTAACCCGAATAACCCGACCGGCGCGGTTTACAGCAAAGAGTTGTTGCTTGAGATTGTTGAAATTGCGCGCCAGCACAATCTGATTATTTTCGCCGATGAAATCTACGACAAGATTCTCTACGACGAAGCACAACATCATTCGATTGCTGCGCTGGCACCCGATCTGCTGACGGTGACCTTCAACGGCTTGTCCAAAACCTATCGCGTGGCGGGTTTCCGTCAGGGCTGGATGGTTTTGAATGGTCCGAAGAAACACGCTAAAGGTTACATTGAAGGTCTGGAGATGCTGGCGTCGATGCGCCTGTGTGCCAACGTTCCTGCACAACACGCGATTCAGACCGCATTGGGTGGTTATCAAAGCATTAGTGAATTTATCGCGCCCGGCGGACGTTTGTATGAACAGCGCCAGCGTGCGTGGGAATTAATTAATGATATTCCTGGCGTCAGCTGTGTGAAGCCGCAAGGTGCGCTCTATATGTTCCCGCGTATTGACGCCAAGAAATTCAACATCTTCGACGATCAGAAGATGGTGCTGGATTTCCTGTTGCAGGAAAAAGTGCTGCTGGTTCAGGGCACCGCGTTCAACTGGCCGTGGCCGGATCACGTACGCATCGTTACGCTGCCGCGCGTGGACGATTTGGAAATGGCCGTCAGCAAGTTTGGTCGTTTCTTACAAGGGTATCGCCAGTAAATTGTGACGCGTATACTGTTCGCATTTCGGGGAAAAGATATCTTCCCCGCCGTGCGAACAGGAACCGTCCATGACTCGTAGCCATTTTTTCGCCCACCTCTCCCGTCTCAAACTGATTAACCGCTGGCCATTAATGCGCAATGTGCGCACTGAAAACGTTTCCGAGCATAGTCTGCAGGTGGCGATGGTTGCTCACGCGCTCGCCATCATCAAAAACAAAAAGTTTAACGGCAACCTCAACGCCGAGCGCATTGCCATGCTAGCGCTGTATCATGATGCCAGCGAAGTATTGACCGGGGATTTACCGACGCCGGTGAAGTACTACAACGCGCAAATTGCGCACGAATATAAAAAGATCGAGAAAATTGCCCAGCAGAAACTCATCGATATGCTGCCGCCCGAACTGCAGGACGCTTATCGGCCGCTGATAGATGAACACATGCATAGCGAAAGTGAACAATCCGTGGTTAAGCAAGCGGATGCACTTTGCGCCTATGTGAAGTGTCTGGAAGAGTTGTCGGCGGGTAATAACGAGTTTTTGCTGGCCAAAGCGCGCCTGGAGAAAACCCTGACGCAGCGGCGCTCGCCGGAAATGGATTATTTTGTTGAGGTGTTTATTCCTAGCTTTAGCCTGTCGCTGGATGAAATCTCACAGGATACGCCGCTGTAAAAAAACGGGCCGCAGCGGCCCGTTTTTTTATGCGGTGATAGAAAGGGTAAATTCACCGCTATCTTCTTTAGTGACATTTAACGGTTCAAGCGAAGCGACGCGGAAGGTGACTTCATCAATGCGCGGCGCATCGGCTGGCGCATTTATAGCGATCACCGCACTGCCCGCATCCAATCCTGAAATGATGCCCGCTGGCGCATCCTCAACCACCACGCATTGCGTCGCTGAAAGCCCCAAACGCTCGGCGCCCAGCAAATAAGGCTCGGGATTCGGCTTACCGTGCTTGATGTTCTCCGCAGTGATGAACACCTCTGGCATGGGTAGATTGGCGGCTTTATGGCGCGCATAGGCAACAGGGATCGACCCCGATGTGACAATCGCCCATGGGATCTGCAACTCGTTCAACGTTGACAGTAACGCTAATGCGCCCGGAATCGCCTGTACGCCATGCGTGTCTTCCGCTTCGAGGCGTTCAAGCCAGAGAAATTCCGCCTGAATCGCCTCTTCAGATTGTCCCGCCATGAAATGGCGCAGCGAGTTGATCGCAGGCTTCCCATGGATATAGCTCAGGACCTCTTCCGCAGACAAACCATGGCGCTCACCCCACAATGACCATGCGCGAATCACAGCAGGCAGTGAATCCACCAGCGTACCGTCTAAATCAAACAGAAAACCCCTGTACTTCACGCGTCGCTCCTTATTCAGGCATTGATAATCTGCGCGATCTCATTCGCGCTGAGATGATATTGACGCGGACAAGTGTGCCACACCGTAAGCATGCGTTGGTATTTTTCCCACATCGGCGTTTGGGCATTGAAGCCGTGTGTGCCGGAATCAAAATGGGTATAGCGCCCTTCTACGTTCACCATAAAACGCACGTAGCCGAGATAACGCGCTTCGGTGGCCGCATCAAAGCCGAGAAACGCCAGGCGACGCTCATCAATCGCGCTGCCATCTTTGAGGTTCGACCACGAAACATGCAGCGCATGATGCATTTCCATAATATCGATCAGTAAGCGACAGGTCGCTTCGGTTAGCTCGCCGAATTCCTTATCGAGCTCGCGTAACTGCAAGCCATAGCCGCGTTCAATAATGGTTTGATAACGACGATAGCGCTCGGCGTTATCGGGTTCCAGCATGGCCATCATTTTGTATTGATTGGAGAGGATCAATCGTTGTGCGTGGGTCATTTCCATGGTTTGCTCCCGGGCCAGGCAGCCGCTTAAGATTTAAACAATGAAGAAATGATTACACAAGGAGAGTGATGCGTGTATGTCCGCACCACTTTTCTTTGATTTGAACCGGGATTTGGCTCAAATTCTCTGGCAGGTAAAAGCGTCCGCGGATCAAAGATCGTCGAGGAAAGTGCGATCAAGCTGTTTAAACGCGCGCTTCAGCACATCGGCGAGCGACTGATATGTCGGCTTACCGTCAACGGGTGCAATCGCCTGCCCCGCTTCTTGCAGTTTGGTACGCACTTCATGGAACCACTGCAGCAGCGTCGGCGGCAACGGCGTTACCGAACGTTTACCTAACCACCATAATCCTTGCATCGGCAGGCTGCAGGCAAACAGCGCGGTGGCAATTGCTGGACCAAGTTGTCCCCCCATCGCGATTTGCCACGTCAGGGTGAAAATCGCCAGCGGCGGCATAAAGCGAATGGCAAAACGCGTTGCATTCACCACGCGATTTTCAGGAAATACCGGCGCCAGGCGCTTGTCTGCAGGCCAGGTCTTCATGTATCGCTGTCCGCGCTGGAACAAGCCGAACCAGCCGGGTTTGTCTGTCTCATTCGCCATGATAGACCTCAACTAAATCTGCAATATTTAAAATAAACCGATAACTACACAACTTTACGTGACATCCTTCAAAAGTTTTTGTCTTTGCGGGTGACAGTGAGTATTCTGACGCCGTTTGAGTAACATTACCGGAAGCTTTAGCTCAATAAAAGAGCGGCCAGAGCCATGTTTCGCTAAGTGCTTATCAAAAATAAGCGTAAAATCACCAAAATTTTTTGCATGTCACTGAATTTTTGACTAGCACATGATGTTTATCATTAACCTACCAGCTTTCATGGGCTACGCTGTTAGTCTGATTGCGTTTTTTTTAGCCACTATTTAACAAAAATAGGTACTTCCATGTCGACGAAGTTAGTTCTGGTTCTGAACTGCGGCAGTTCTTCACTTAAGTTTGCCATCCTTAACCCTGTTACCGGCGACGAATACCTCTCCGGTTTGGCTGAATGTTTCCATTTACCGGAAGCACGTATTAAGTGGAAACTGGACGGCAGCAAACAAGAAGCTCAGCTTGGCGCGGGTGCGGCACACAGCGAAGCACTGAATTTCATGGTCAAAACTATTCTGGCACAAAAACCAGAGCTTTCGGCACAAATCGCTGCAATCGGCCATCGTATTGTTCACGGCGGCGAGCAGCTGACCAAATCAGTCATCATCGACGAATCTGTTATTCAGGGCATCAAAGACGCCTCTTCTTTTGCGCCGCTGCACAATCCTGCGCATCTGATCGGTATAGATGAAGCGCTGAAAAACTTCCCACATCTTTCTGATAAAAATGTCGCGGTTTTTGACACCGCATTCCATCAGACAATGCCGGAAGAGTCCTATCTCTATGCTCTGCCGTACAAATTGTATAAAGAGCACGGCGTTCGTCGCTACGGCGCACACGGCACCAGCCACTACTATGTGACGCAGGAAGCCGCGAAAATGCTGAACAAACCCGTTAGCGAACTGAACGTCATCACCTGCCACTTGGGCAATGGCGGTTCCGTTTCTGCTATTCGCAATGGTCAGTGTGTTGATACTTCCATGGGCCTGACGCCATTGGAAGGTTTGGTGATGGGCACGCGCAGTGGCGACATCGATCCTGCGATTATCTTCTTCCTGCATGATGCCCTGGGCATGAGCGTTGATGCCATCAACAAGCTGCTGACCAAAGAGTCTGGCCTGTTAGGTCTGACCGAAGTCACCAGCGACTGCCGCTATGTGGAAGACAACTACAGCACCAAAGAAGATGCTAAGCGTGCGATGGATGTGTTCTGCCACCGTCTGGCGAAATACATCGGCAGCTACACTGCGCTGATGGAAGGCCGTCTGGACGCCGTGGTCTTCACCGGTGGTATCGGTGAAAACGCGGCGATGGTGCGCGAGCTGGCGCTGCAGAAACTGGGTCTGCTCGGCTTCGAAGTCGATCACGAGCGCAACCTGGCAGCACGCTTCGGCAAATCGGGTTTCATCAACAAAGAAGGCACGCGCCCAGCCGTGGTGATCCCAACCAACGAAGAGTTGGTGATTGCTCAAGACGCCGCGCGTCTCACCGCTTAAAAACACTTCTCTCCGTCAGCTTAGGCTGACGGAGTTGTTTTAGACAGTCTGCAACACCTGAGAGGTTTCTATCGTGTCACGTACAATTATGCTCATTCCTACCGGTACCAGCGTCGGTCTGACCAGCGTCAGCCTCGGCGTGATCCGTGCCATGGAGCGCAAAGGCGTGCGCCTGAGCGTATTCAAGCCAATTGCCCAGCCACGTGCGGGTGGCGATGCGCCAGACCAAACCACCAGCATTATCCGTAAAAGCTCCGCGATTCCTGCCGCAGAACCGCTGCAGATGTCACGCGTTGAGTCGCTGCTTGGATCTAACCAGCAAGACGTGTTGATGGAAGAGATCATTGCCAACTATCACGCAAACGCTAAAGACGCGGAAGTAGTGCTGGTTGAAGGTCTGGTCCCCACGCGTAAACATCAGTTCGCATCTGCTCTGAACTATGAGATCGCTAAAACCCTGAACGCCGAAATCGTCTTCGTCATGGCGCTGGGCAACGATTCTCCGGCGCAGCTCAAAGAGCGTATCGAACTGACGCAAAGCAGCTTTGGCGGCAGCAAAAACAAAAACATCACTGGCGTGATTATCAACAAACTGAATGCGCCGGTGGATGAGCAAGGTCGTACGCGCCCGGATCTGTCAGAAATTTTTGATGACTCCTCTAAAGCCAGCATCGCCAACATCGATCCAAAGCAGCTGTTTGCCAACAGTCCGCTGCCGGTGCTGGGTTGTGTACCGTGGAGCTTTGATCTGATCGCCACTCGCGCCATCGATATGTGCCGTCACCTGAACGCCGATATCATCAACGAAGGTGAAATCCAGACGCGCCGTGTGAAATCTGTCACCTTCTGTGCGCGTAGCATTCCACACATGCTGGAGCACTTCCGTCCGGGTTCACTGCTGGTAACCTCCGCCGATCGTCCTGATGTACTGGTTGCCGCCTGTTTGGCCGCGATGAACGGCGTAGAAATCGGTGCCGTGCTGTTAACCGGTGGCTATCAGATTGAAGCGCCCATCGCACGCCTGTGTGAACGTGCGTTTCAGACCGGCCTGCCGGTGTTTATGGTGAAAACCAACACCTGGCAGACGTCGCTTAGCCTGCAAAGCTTCAACCTCGAAGTCCCGACTGACGATACGCAGCGCATCGAGAAAGTGCAGGAGTACGTAGCTAGCTTCATCAATGAAGATTGGGTGGAATCGCTGACCGCCACGTCCGAGCGCAGCCGTCGCCTGTCTCCACCGGCATTCCGCTACCAGCTCACCGAGCTGGCGCGCAAAGCCGGCAAACGCATCGTGCTGCCAGAAGGCGACGAGCCGCGTACCGTCAAAGCGGCAGCAATTTGCGCCGAACGCGGCATCGCTACCTGTGTGCTGCTCGGCAATCCGGAAGAGATTCAGCGTGTTGCGGCGGCGCAGGGTGTTGAACTTGGCACAGGCATCGTGATCGTGGATCCAGAAGTGGTACGTGAAAACTACGTGCCACGTTTGGTTGAGCTGCGTAAGAGCAAAGGCATGACCGAAGTGGTGGCGCAGGAGCAGCTGGAAGACAACGTGGTGCTCGGCACCATGATGCTGGAGAGCGGCGAAGTTGACGGTCTGGTCTCCGGCGCGGTTCACACCACTGCGAATACCATTCGTCCACCTCTGCAGCTGATCAAAACCGCGCCAAACAGCTCGCTGGTGTCGTCGGTGTTCTTCATGCTGCTGCCGGAGCAGGTTCTGGTGTATGGCGACTGCGCCATCAACCCGGATCCCAATCCAGAACAGCTGGCAGAGATCGCGATTCAGTCTGCCGACTCAGCCAAAGCCTTCGGTATCGATCCACGCGTCGCGATGATCTCCTATTCAACCGGTAACTCCGGTGCCGGTAGCGACGTTGAGAAAGTACGTGAAGCCACGCGCATCGCGCAGGAAAAACGCCCGGATCTGGTGATCGATGGTCCGCTGCAGTACGACGCCGCGATTATGGAAGACGTCGCCAAATCCAAAGCGCCAAACTCTGCGGTTGCCGGCCGCGCTACCGTGTTCATCTTCCCGGATCTGAACACTGGTAACACCACTTACAAAGCGGTACAGCGTTCTGCCGATCTGATCTCCATCGGACCGATGCTGCAAGGCATGCGTAAGCCTGTGAACGACCTGTCGCGCGGCGCACTGGTGGATGATATCGTCTACACCATCGCATTGACGGCGATTCAATCGCAGCAGGCCGAAGGCTAATCCCCTTTCCCGCCCACCAAAAAAGCATGCACTTCGGTGCGTGCTTTTTTTTTGCTCCGCACTTCACTGGCATAAACCTCACGCTGCGCTAACACTGATTGAAGTCTGCCGCTAATTGCGAGGTGAATAATGAGCAACAGTGATGTGCACCGCCGTCGTTTACAAGCCACGCCGCGCGGCGTGGGTGTGATGTGTGATTTCTTTGCGGTGAAAGCCGAGAATGCCACGGTTTGGGATCAGCATGGCCGCGAATACACCGATTTTGCCGCAGGCATCGCGGTGCTTAACACCGGGCATCGTCACCCGAAAGTGATGGCTGCGGTGCAACAGCAGCTTGAATGCTTTACCCACACCGCATTTCAAATCATCCCTTATGAGAACTACATTCATCTCGCTGAGCGACTAAATATGCTGGTGCCGATTAGTGGGCCGGTGAAAACCACCTTTTTCTCAACCGGTGCTGAAGCGGTCGAAAACGCGGTCAAAATCGCGCGTGCGGCCACCGGTCGTCCCGGCATCATCGCCTTCACCGGCGCGTTTCATGGCCGCACCAATATGACAATGTCGCTGACCGGGAAAGTGGTGCCGTATAAAACCGGCTTCGGCCCCTTCGCCAGCCCGGTGTTTCACGCGCGCTATCCCAACGCGCTGCACAAGGTCAGCGTGAGCGATGCGCTCGACAGCCTGGAAGCGATTTTCCGCAGCGATATCAGCCCGCAGCAGGTGGCAGCCATTATCTTTGAACCGGTTCAGGGCGAAGGCGGTTTCTACGCTGCGCCGCCAGAGTTTGTCGTTGCGCTGCGGGAGTTGTGCGATCGCCACGGCATATTGCTGATCGCCGATGAGATCCAGAGCGGTTTTGCGCGCACTGGCAAGCTGTTCGCCAGCGACTATTACGCCGTGCAGCCCGATATCATCACCATGGCGAAAAGTCTGGCCGGCGGTTTCCCGCTCTCGGCGGTATCGGGACGCGCAGAAGTCATGGATGCGCCAGAACCCGGCGGCCTGGGCGGAACCTATGCTGGCAGTCCACCGGCGATTGCGGCGGCGCTGGCGGTGTTAGACATTATCGAAGAAGAGGCGCTGTGCAGCCGCGCCAACCAGCTTGGCAGCCGATTAAAACAGACGTTGCAGCAAGCAGATTGTAAAGCGCTGGCGGAGATTCGTGGTTATGGCTCAATGATGGCGGCGGAATTCAATGATGCGGCGGGCAAGCCGTCGGCGGAGATTGCCAAAGCTATTCAGCAGCAGGCGCTGGAAAAAGGTTTGATTCTGCTAACCTGTGGCGTGTACGGCAACGTGATCCGCTTCCTCTATCCGCTGACTATTCCCGATGCGCAGTTCGAGGATGCGTTGGCACTGTTGGCGGGGATTCTGCGGGAACATTAACAATGTTGTGTATAAGGTCGCCAAAAATGGCGACCTTACGGCAAGATTACGCTTCGCTGCTCTGTTTACGACGTGCAGCATCACTGTTTCGGCTCAGCCACAGCGACAGCGCCTTAAGCGAATCATCGGTGAACTCGTCACAGCGCGCGGTGATCTCTTCCGGCGTCATCCAGAAGATCTCATCCACTTCCTCTTCCTGCATGGCAAACGGGCCATGGGAAACGCAGCTGAACAGCCCGCCCCATACGCGGCAATGCTGATCTTCAAAATAGAACTGGCCGTGTTCGGCGAATGGAACGGCCGCGATACCCAATTCCTCTTCCGCTTCACGACGCGCCGATTCCAGCAGGTCTTCCCCACTCTGCACCACGCCACCGGCAGTGGCGTCCAGCATACCCGGCATGAAGTCTTTGATTTCAGTACGACGCTGCACCAGAATTTTGCCCATACCATCGTGCACCACAATATAAGTAGCGCGATGACGCAGACACTGCGCACGCATCTGCGCACGGCTGGCCTGCGCAATGACTTCGTTCTCTTCGTTAACGATATCAACCCACTCGATACCGTCACCTGCCGTTTGATCCACCATCCGTAACCCTTTTCTGTTTTCGGCGTGCCCAGCACGCGCCTGTTTGCCATGCTTTATTAGAATGAGCGGTAAGGTAAAGCGTTCTTTTCGCCATCGCAAGGCGCATCGTGCTCAGCGTGTTTTACCCGATTCCGCTAACCAGAGTTGCACCGAAGCACGCTGCCACTGGAACTCCGCATAGTGTTGCAGCTTCACCGGCAGCGCATCGCCGTGCAGCGCCAGGCGATTAATCATCACGGCTAAATCGGTATCCGCAATCGACCATTCGCCAAACAGATTTTGCTGTCCATCAGGCAAAAGGCGCTGCACCGCAGCAATGAGTTTGTTGGCAGCTTGCTCACCTGCCGGCGTAAGCGGCGCAAAGCGTTCGCCGGCGAACAGCACTTCGGTTGGACGCTCAGAGCGCAGCGCCATTAAGTCGCTGCGCAGCCATGCCTGCACTTCGCGCGCATGCGCCCGTTTCTCACGATCGCGCGGATAGAGCCGCTCGAACTCTGGCGCCGGAAAACGCTCTTCCAGGTACTCAGCAATCGCTGAAGATTCCGTCAGCAGCACATCATCGATTTGCAGCGTCGGCACACGGCAGGTCAGCGACAGCGCGCGGTATTCCTCATCCCACTGCGCATTCTGCGATAAATCGACGCGCTTAAGGGTGAAGGGAATGCCCTTCTCGGTGAGCGCAACATAAACCGACATGGCGTAAGGGCTGAAAAAGCAAGAATCTGACCACAAAGTAATGGTTGGATAATTCATTGGCTGCCTCAGAAAAGCGTCAGGTGTGCATCATGTTTACCGATTTTTATTTATTAAGGCAATGGTGCGCTGGTCGGATCTTTAGCTGCTAAGACCAGCGCTGACTTTTCCTTTTTCTTCATAAGCGTAAGCCGAGTCACGCCGCGCGCACGCTTCTCTTCTATGCTCAATCTGAGCAGATAAAAAATGACAAGGAGGCTCAACATGCATTTACTGATCACCGGCGGCACCGGCCTGATTGGCCGCCATCTGATTCCGCGTCTGTTGCAGCTTGGCCATCAGGTGAGCGTCGTCACGCGCGATGTCGCCGCCGCACGCGAGAAACTCGACGCCAGCGTGGCGCTGTGGTCCGGCATCAATCAGCAAACCGATTTAAACGGTATTGATGGTGTGATTAATCTTGCGGGCGAACCGATCGCCGATAAACGCTGGACCGAACAGCAGAAGCAGCGGCTGTGCGAAAGCCGCTGGCAGATCACCGAGCAGCTGGTCTCGCTGATTCACGCCAGCAGCAATCCCCCGCAATTTTTGATTTCCGGCTCGGCTACCGGCTTTTATGGCGATACCGGCGACCTGGTGCTGACCGAAGAGGATCCGGGCCAGGATGAATTTACTCATACGCTGTGCGCACGTTGGGAACAATTGGCGTTAACTGCACAGAGCGATCGCACGCGCGTCTGTTTGCTGCGCACCGGCGTGGTGCTGGCGAAAGAAGGCGGCGCGTTATCGAAGATGAAACTGCCGTTTAAGCTTGGCGTAGGCGGTCCGATTGGTAGCGGCAAACAGTATTTACCGTGGATTCACATCGACGATTTGGTTAACGCGCTGCTGTGGCTAATCGATCACTCTGAACTGCGCGGCCCGTTCAACATGGTTGCGCCCTATGCGGTGCGCAATGAGCAGTTCGCCGCCACGCTCGGCCATGTGATGCATCGCCCAGCCTTTATGCGCACGCCCGCCAGCGCCATCAAGCTGATGATGGGCGAATCAGCGGTACTGGTGCTCGGCGGCCAACATGTGTTGCCGAAGCGCCTGGAAGAGTCAGGCTTTGGTTTTCGCTGGTACGATTTGGAGGAAGCGTTGCGGGATGTCGTGTAGGGGCGCCATTAATGGCGCCCGCCTATCACAGATTAACTCCTTTGCTGCGCCACGCGTGATTTCACTGCCGCCGGTTCATGCGTATGTCCCGGCTGCGGCACGCGGATGATAAAGGTCAGCACGCCAGCAAACACGTACAGCGCGGTATACGCCCACACCACGCCGACGATATCAAAAAACGGCAGCAACACCGACGCAATCGCGGGCGCGACAAAATTACTCAGTCCGGCCGACAGGTTATAAATCGACACGGCGGCGCCTTTGTGATGCGGCTCCAGTGTCGGAAACACTGCGGTCATCGGCACGAAGGCGGCGACAAAAATTCCTAACATCACCGCCGGAATCAGCGCCACCCAGAAGTTATGCCCGGCATACAGCGGCAGGTAGTAAAACGCCAGACTGGAGATGGCCATACCGAGACAGCCAAACCAGCGCACCTGACGGATCCAACCCAGTTTCTCACCGGTAATGCCCCAGAAGATGTTGGTAAAAATGGTAACGAAGAAGAACACCGCCCAGATTTGCAGCCATTCGGAAATGGTAAAACCAAGGCGATCAACGAACAGCAACGGCATGATAATGGCGAAACCAAACAGCGACAGCGTGTTAATGATGCGAATCAGGCAGGCATAAAACACGTGCTGGTTGGTAAACAGAATAGTTACCGCCCGCGACATTTCGGTCATTTTATCGCGCATCGGCAAATTGACGCGCGAACGATCAACCGGCACATGGCGCAAGCTGAAATAGGCCAGCACGCCACCACAGGCAACCCAAATAATCGCCAGCCACAGCGTACCGGTTTCGCCGAGCATCGGGATGGTCAGACTCGGTAAATAGCTGCCGACCACACCGATACCGACGGAATACATTGCCCAGAACCAACCGGTGGCTGCCGCCAGTTTTTCACGCGGCAGCACCTGCACCAGCATCATCATGAATGAGTAAATGAATAGCGGATACGCCAGGCCGCGAATGCCGTAGAACAGCACCATCAGCGGATAGTTGCGCATGCCAAGTCCCAGCGACATAAACAGCGTGTGCATGACAATCCACAGCACGAAGCCAATCATCATGGCACGCTGGGGCGTAATCAGTTCCGCTACCACGCCCGATGCCCACGCCGCTAGCGCTGCCGCCAGTCCGTAGAAAGTAAATACTACCGCCGACTGCGCTGGCGTGAAGCCCATATCGGTGATGTGACGCGACAGAAATGCCATTTCAAAGCCGTCACCCGCCATAAAAATAGCGATGGCGAGGAAGCCCCAGAACATCTTTTTCGGTAAGCCAAACCAGTAATCATTCGATTGCATCTCATTCATCCTCTGTCTGGAATTATTCAGGCAACAACACTCGCGCCTGCTGCTGTTGTGCATAGAGCGTGCGGAACAGCTGCAATCGCTGCTGCAGCACCTTGCCGCGCGCAGCATCTGGTTGATATCGCGCCTGCACCGGCGGTTTTAGGCAAACTTCGCTCTCCACACCACCCGCGGCCAGCCATGCCAGACGCGCAGCCCCCAATGCACCGGACGCGCTGGCGGGATGCGTGACGATCGGCAGTTGCAGCACATCGGCGATCAACTGCGCCCACAACGTGCTGCGCGCCCCACCGCCGGTCAGGCTGCACTGCTGAATCTGGCGCTGCGCATCACCAAGCACCGCGAACCCGTCGGCCAGACCAAACGCTACGCCTTCAATTACTGCGTAGCCGAGCAGCGCACGCGGTGTTTCGTGGCGCAGATTGAAGAAAGAACCGGAGGCGTCAGGATCGTTGTGTGGCGTGCGTTCACCGGAAAGATAGGGCAGGAAAACCGGGGCATGACGCCGCTGCTCTTCACTGAGCTGTGCCATCTCTTCCATCAGTTGGCTTTCGGTAACGGAGAGCAGATTACACAGCCAGCGCAGGCAGCTGGCGGCGCTGAGCATCACGCTCATCTGGTGCCAGCGTCCGGGCAAGGCGTGACAAAAGGCGTGCACGCCCGATTGCGGATCGGCCAGCAAACGATCGTTGACGACAAAAATCACGCCGGAGGTACCCAGCGAGATAAAAGCATCACCCGGATTAACCGCGCCGACACCAACCGCCGATGCGGCATTGTCGCCACCGCCGCCCGCCACGCAGACCGCGGCCGACAAGCCCCATTCACTTGCCAGTTCGGCTTTCAATGGGGCGCTCACCGCGCTGCCTTCCACTAGCGCCGGCATATTGGCGCGCGTGAGACCGGTGATGGCTAACAGTTCGTCGCACCAGTCGCGCTGAGCTACATCGAGCCACAACGAGCCTGCCGCGTCTGAAGGTTCACTGATAAATTGTCCGGTTAAACGCCAGCGTAGGTAATCTTTCGGCAGCAGCACTTTATCGATGCGACGGAAAATCTCAGGCTCATGTTCTGCCACCCAACGCAGTTTAGGTGCGGTGAAGCCCGGCATAATCATATTGCCGCTGAGCTGCATCATTTCCGGATGTTGGGCACTGAGCGCGGCACATTGCGGCGCGCTGCGCGTGTCATTCCACAGAATGCACGGGCGCAGCACCTTGCCCTGCGCATCCAGCAGCACCGCGCCGTGCATCTGCCCGGACAAACCCATCGCGCGAACCTCGCTCCAGGCCAGCGCGTCCTGCTGGCGCAATCCAGCAAGGACATCACCGCACGCTTGCCACCAGCGCTCGGGATCCTGTTCTGCCCAGTGCGCATGCGGGCGCTGCACGTTGAGCGTGGCGTGATTCGAGGCAATGATCTCACCCTGCGCATTGATGATCAGCGCTTTGAGCTCGGAGGTGCCAATATCAATCCCAAGATACATAACGCGCTCCTTACACCGCAGCCAGCATGCGTTCTGGCTGTTTCAGCCACAGTTGCAGATCCGCCACGCTGCGCGTCACCAGCGCATGAAACGCCTTGTCCTGTGCCAGTTCGCCAAATAGCGCGCTATCGCTGAGGAAAGCGTTCAGTGCATCGGAGCGGCTAAACTGCTGGCGCAGCGCATCGGCTTGCAGCACGCCATCCTGATAGGTGTAAGGCAAATCATCACTGGCCCAGCGTTGCAGGAACAGGAAGAACAGTGCAGGCAGCACGGCCGTGGCCGCCGGTTCTGCGCCACGCTGATAGCATTCGCGCAGTGTTGGCGTCACCATGCCGGGGATTTTCGACAAACCGTCCGCGCCAACACGTTGATTGGTGTCTTTAATGTAGGGATTGCTAAAACGCGCCAGTACCACATCGCGATAATCGGCTAAATCCAGCGGGCTCGGCGACAGCGATGGCATCACATCCTGGGTCACGTAGTCATAGGCCAGTTGGTAAATCGCCGGCTGACGCGTGCTGTCATCAATGTAATTGAGGCCAATCAGCGTGCCTGCCCAGGCAATCGCCGCATGCGTGGCGTTAAGGATGCGGATTTTCGCCTCTTCCCACGGCAATACCGATTCCACCAGCTCAACGCCAACCTTCTCCAGCGCCGGCCGACCGGCAATGAAGCCATCTTCAATCACCCATTGAATAAAGGATTCGGCCATCACCGATGCACCATCCTCTTTACCCGTAGCGGCTTTAACGCGCTCAGCCACATCCGGCGTTGGACGCGGCGTAATGCGATCCACCATGGTGTTGGGCGAGGTGGTATTTTCGCGCACCCAATTCGCTAAGGCGTTGTCACCTTTGGCGGTAAGAAACGCGAGGAAGCCGTGACGGAAACGTTCGCCGTTGTGGCGCAGGTTATCGCAGTTGAGCAGCGTAACGGGCGCGCCACCGTTGGCCACGCGCTGCGTGAGGATGCGTGCCAGCGCGCCATAAATCGTGCGGATGTCGCCTTTCACATCGGCCTGCACATCCGGCTGCGTCAGGTCCAGTTCGAATTCCGGTGTCAAATAGTAACCGGCTTCGGTGACGGTAAAACCTATCACGCGGGTTTCACTTTTCGCTCCCTGCTCCACCAGCGCGCTGATGTCGCTATCCCACGGCAGGATTTTGCGCAATGACGTGATGGTTTCATAGGCGCGTTCGCCATCGGGTGTAACGGTTTCCAGCACATATTCGCCCTCTTGCGCAGCGAGTTGCTTTAGCAACGGCGCGGCATCATTGCGGATATTGCCGAGGGCAATGCTCCAGCTGTCATCGCCCTGCTCGCGTAGTTTATGCAGATACCACGCCTGATGCGCGCGGTGAAAAGATCCTGCGCCGATATGCATCCACACTGATTGATTGGTCATAGTCGCCTCAAAATAAACATTTGCCACGATTAAGGGCATTTGCCCGATGAGGCGTAGCATAGTGCGAGCGAGCAGCCTTGTTCTGCGAGCTCAGTCACAATTAATACTTTTGCTCTTTTTTAGGGCTTTTGCTCAGTTAACACTTCATCGGCATCTCGCGTTAACATGGCGCACCGGTTTTGACGGAACAGCGCGATGAGCAGAGAAGAGAAAAAACAAGAACTGGCAGCACGTGCGGCCTGGATGTATTACGTGGCGGGCGTGACGCAGCAAGAGATTGCGCACGCGTTAGGATTGTCACGTCAGGTGGCGCAGCGTTTGGTTTCCAGCGCGCGTGAAATGGGCATGGTGAGCGTAAAGATTGATCATCCGGTTACCCATTGTTTGCATCTGGCGCGCGACGTTCAGGAGAAGTTTGGCCTGCAATTGTGCCGCGTGGTGCCATCCGCCAATCTGGATGATGACGCTATTCAGCAGATGCTGGCAGTGGAAGGCGCGGCGGTGATGGCGCAATACATCAGCGAGGAGCAACCGCAGGTATTTGGCATTGGTTCCGGTAAGACGCTGCGCTCAATGATTGATGCGCTTCCCTGGGTGGAACGACCGCAGCATCAGTGCGTTTCGATGATTGGCGCGATTGCGCGGGACGATTCGGGTACGCGCTACGACGTGCCGCTGAAGATGGCGGAGAAGATGCAGGGCAAGTATTTCTTCATTCCTGCGCCGCTGTATGCCGATACGCCCGAAGATAAAGAGATGTGGATTCAGCATCAGGTTTATCAGCGCGTGACGTTACGCGCCTTGCAGGCGAATGTGGCTTTCGTTGGCATCGGCGAAGTGCAGCCCGGCTGCCCGCTGCATGCCGAAGGCTTTATCACCGATGCGCAAGTTGCTGCGCTCAACGCGCGCGGCGTGGTGGGCGAAATGCTCGGGCACTTTTTCAATCAGCAAGGTGAACGCGTGTGGGGTGAAACCGATGAACTGCTCACCAGCGTGTTGCTGGAGAGCCAGACGCAACGCCAGATTATTGGCTTTGCCGGCAGCGAGCGTAAATATCCGGCGATTCGCGCGGCGTTGCAGGGCGGCTGGGTGTCAGGTCTGGTGACCGATGAGGATACGGCGCTGAAGTTGTTGCGGGGGTAGAGGGTGCTTGCTGTCTCCCATCCCGGCCTTCCCCCGCCCGCGGGGTAAGGAGATGCTGCCAAATGCCACTTCAACACCCACAGATAGCAGCATCTTCCTCCCCCATTTATGGGGGAGGACCGAGGAGGGGGACAGCGAGCACTGGCCGGGATGGGGGACAGCGGGCACAAAACTACTTCAACGATCCCTTCAAAAACTGCTGCAAGCGCGGGCTTTTTGGATTGCCGAACAGCTCATCCGGCGTGCCCTGCTCTTCAATTTTGCCCTGATGCAGGAAGATCACATGATTAGAGACGTGACGAGCAAACTCCATCTCGTGCGTTACCACCACCATGGTTTTGCCCTCTTCCGCCAGTTTCTGCATAATGCGCAGCACTTCGCCGACCAGTTCCGGATCGAGCGCAGAAGTGGGTTCGTCAAACAGTAACACTTCGGGCTCCATCGCCAACGCCCGCGCAATCGACACGCGCTGCTGCTGACCACCGGAAAGGTGCACCGGATATTTGGCACGCGCACGCGCATCAATGCCGACTTTATCCAGATACTTGATCGCACGCTCACGCGCTTCCGCCTTGCTCAGCCCCAGCACCTGAATCGGCGCTTCGGTAACGTTGTCCAGCACCGTCATGTGGCTCCACAGGTTGAAGTGCTGAAACACCATGGTCAGGCGCGTGCGCAGCATACGCAGCTGCTCTTTGTTCGCAACTTTCAGTTGACCATCGGTGTCGCGCACCAGATTGATCTGCTGGTTGTTGACCGCAATGGTGCCTTCGCTCGGTTTCTCGAGGAAGTTAATGCAGCGTAAAAAGGTACTTTTCCCGGAACCGGACGAGCCAATAATGCTGATCACATCGCCGGCATTTGCCTGCAGCGATACGCCTTTCAGAACTTCATGTTCACCGTAACGTTTGTGCAGTTCGGTAACGCTTAATTTATTGTCAGCCATAGTGATACTCAATGCGATGAAGAAGGTTTTACGTGCGCCAGGAAGCGTTGTTCAGCTTTGCGGAACAAGCTAATCAGCCCGTAAGAGATAATCAGATACAGCACCGCAGCGATGCCAAACGCGGTAAACGGCTGATAGGTGGCCGAGTTGATATCGCGCGCGATTTTTAACAGATCCGGCACCGTCGCGGTAAACGCCAGCGCGGTGGAGTGCAGCATCAGGATCACTTCATTGCTGTACGCCGGCAGCGCGGTGCGCAGTGCCGACGGCAGAATGATGCAGCGATACAATTTAAATGGTGAGAAGCCATAGGCACGCGCCGCTTCAATTTCACCGTGCGGCACCGAACGAATCGCACCGGCAAAGATTTCGGTGGTATAGGCACAGGTATTCAGCGTGAACGCCAGCAGCGTACAGTTCAATCCACTGCGGAAGAAGGCGTTCAGCAGCTCGGTGCCCTTCACCACTTCCAGCGTGTACATGCCGGAGTAGAACACCAGCAGCTGCACATACAGCGGCGTGCCGCGAAACACATAGGTGAACAGCCAAACCGGCGTGGAGATAAAGCGGTTAGAGGAGACGCGCGCAATCGCCAGCAGCACCGCGAGCGAACCGCCAATCACCACCGAGATGATCAATAACCACAGCGTAATCGCGATGCCGGTAAAACGGTAACCATCGGTCCAGAGCAGCTGTTTCCAATACTCCTGAATAATCTCAATCATAGCTCTGCCCTTTTCACACCCACCGTGTAGCGACGTTCAAGCCACCACAGCACGCCATTCGACAGCGTGGTAAACACCAGATAAATCACACCTGCCACAATGGCGAAGTAGAACGGCTGCCAGGTACTTTTACCTGCCAGCTGCGTGGCTTTCACCACATCTTCCAGCCCCAGCAGCGAAACCAGCGCCGTGGCTTTGAGAATAACCTGCCAGTTGTTGCCGATGCCCGGCAGCGCAAAGCGCATCATGGCCGGGAACAGAATGCGACGGAAGGTTTGCGAGCCGGTGAAACCGAAGGCGGTTGCCGCTTCGATCTGCCCTTTTGGCACCGCGAGGAACGCACCACGGAAGGTTTCAGTGAAGTAGGCGCCGTAGATAAAGCCGAGCGTGATGATACCGGCGACCATCGGGTCGATATCAAATTGCGCCAGTCCCAGCGCATCAGTGAGAGTATTCAAGGCGATCTGCAGACCGTAGAAGATCAGCAGCATCAACACCAAATCGGGCACACCGCGGATTAAGGTGGTGTAGCCTTCAAACAACATCGCCAGCGGGCGACTGCGAGAAAGTTTGGCGCCAGCGCCAATCAAGCCGAGCACCACCGCCAGCAACACGGAACTGAGCGCCAGCTCCAGCGTCACAAGGGTGCCCTTGAGGATTACTTCGGAATAGCCATACAACATGAGTTCAATCCTGTCGTGAGGGTAAGTTACAAACGCTGCCCAACTGACGGACAGTCCTAACCGGGGAATTTGAATCGCAGGATGGATGGCGGCAAGCGTATGAAGCCGGGCAGTTTACATAGGTAAGCGCCCGGAGTGAATACTTATGTGCAACCTTCCTGCCTTTCACAGACCAGGATTAGGAAACAGGATAATTAATCGCCGTACACGTTGAAATCAAAGTACTTCTTAGCAATCTTGTCGTAAGTGCCGTCTTTACGCATCTCAACAAAAGCTTTATCGATCGCGGCCTTCAGATCGGCGTCATCTTTACGCAAGCCCATACCGGTACCGACGCCAAAGATCTTGTCGTCTTTCACTGCCGGGCCGGCAAACGCATATTTAGCGCCAACAGGCTGCTTCAGGAAACCTTCGCTCGCCTGCACTTCGTCCTGGAACGCGGCATCAATACGACCGGCATTCAGATCCTGATACACCAGATCCTGGTTAGCGTAAGGCGTAACGGTGACACCTTTTGGCTGCCAGTACTCTTTTGCATAGGTTTCCTGGGTGGTGCCCTGCAGCAGACCGATGTTTTTCCCTTTCAGGGATTCAATGGTCGGTTGCAGCGTAGAACCTTTCGGTGCCACTAAACGCGCGTTTGCCGCATACAGTTTTTCAGAGAAGTTGATCTCTTCCTGACGCTTTTCGGTAATTGACAGAGAAGAGATGATGGCGTCGATCTTCTTCGCTTTCAGCGACGGGATCAGCGCATCGAAATCACTTTCCACATAAGTACATTTAGTCTTGATACGTTTACAAATTTCGTTCGCCAGATCGATATCAAAGCCCACCAGCTGACCTTGCGCGTTCTTGGATTCGAATGGCGGATAAGTCGGGTCAGTTCCAATGCGCAGCGACTGCGGCACAGCGGCGAAGACGCTCGCGCTACTTACCATTGTCAGCATCAGAGAAAGAGCCAGAACTCGCTTTTTCATAGTTAACCCTCAAGTGAAGTGCTTATTGTTATGTGGTGCGTGATGTGTTGGTTTGCGCTGTAAGCTGTGCACGTTTCATGCCAGTTGTGCGAATTGGCTAAACGCTGCGCAAGCGCGCTAAATACTGCGCCGGTTAGCGGCGCAAGCACTTAGTTTGTGAGGGAAATATAACAGTGGTGTGAGGAAGAAAAAGCGACATTGTTAACTTTTGGTGCACAAGATGCACGAAGAGTGATCGCACACGCGAATTTGCACACGTGCAGTGCATTAATGGACCATTATGCGCCACTCCAGCGAGTGAAAAGATCTTCTGGCAGCTCAATATCGAACTGATCGAGCACACGATTCACCGTTTGATCGACTAAATCGCCGATCGATTGCGGACGATGATAGAACGCTGGCACCGGCGGCATGATCAGCGCGCCCAGCTCTGCGGCGGTGGTCATCATGCGCAGATGTCCCAAATGCAGCGGCGTTTCGCGTACGCACAGCACCAGCTTACGCTGCTCTTTTAGCACCACATCGGCGGCGCGGGTCAGCAGGCTATCGCTGTAGCTGTGCACAATCCCCGACAGGGTTTTCATCGAGCACGGCGCGATCGCCATGCCGAGAGTTTTGTAGGATCCGGATGAGATGCTGGCGGCGATGTCGCGCACGTCATGCACCACATCGGCCATCGCCTGCACCTCGCGCAGGCTGAAATCGGTCTCCAGCGCCAGCGTTTGCCGCGCGGCGGGGCTGATCACCAAATGGGTTTCCACCTCCGCCAGCGGTTGCAGCACTTGCAACATGCGTACGCCGTAGATCGCGCCGCTGGCGCCGGAAATACCAATGATCAGTCGTTTCATAATTCAGCCTTGCAGGTTCAGATTGCGGCAATGATAGCGGCTCACTGAACAAAAATACAAAAACAAACAGGGCGGGATTGCGCCCGCCCTGCTTTTACTCTGCCATAACCTCTGGCTTAGCCTTCGTTGTGCAGCTCCAGACCTTCCACTTCTGTCTGACGCGCGATGGCTTTGGAATCGTCATTACGCAGCGACTGCAGATACTCAAGGTACTGTTGATCGACATCTTTGGTGACGTAGATGCCGTTGAATACCGAGCACTCAAAGTTGGCGATATCCGGGTTCTCTTCACGCACCGCTTCAATCAGGTCGTTCAGGTCCTGGAAAATCAGCGCATCCGCTTTAATCAGCTGGCAGATCTCATTCACTTCACGGCCATGCGCAATCAGTTCGGTAGCGCTCGGCATATCAATGCCATAGACGTTCGGGAAACGGATTTCCGGTGCCGCCGAGGCGAGATAGACTTTTTTCGCGCCCGCTTCACGTGCCATCTCAATGATCTGCTCGGATGTGGTGCCGCGTACGATGGAGTCATCCACCAGCAACACATTCTTATCACGGAACTCAGCACGGTTGGCGTTCAGCTTGCGGCGAACGGCGCTGCGGCGCTGCTGCTGGCCGGGCATGATAAAGGTACGGCCAACGTAGCGGTTCTTCACGAAGCCCTGACGATATGGCTTGTCGAGGATACGTGCGATTTCCAGCGCGATATCGGTTGAGGTTTCCGGAATCGGAATCACCACATCGATATCCAGATCTTCCCACTCGCGGGCAATTTTGTTACCCAACTTGGTGCCCATACGCACGCGTGCGCTGTACACCGAGATTTTGTCGAGGAACGAGTCCGGGCGCGCAAAGTAGACGTATTCAAACAGGCACGGATTGGTTTTCGGGTTCTCAGCGCATTGACGCGTAGAGAGCTGGCCCTGCTCGGTGATGTACACGGCTTCGCCAGGCGCTACGTCACGAATGAACTCGAAGCCCAGCGTATCCAGCGCGACGCTCTCTGACGCCACCATGTATTCGGTGCGGCCATCGGCGATAACGCGCTTGCCCAGCACCAGCGGACGAATACCGTTGGGATCGCGGAAGGCGACCATCCCGTGTCCGATAATCATTGAAACCACTGCGTAAGCGCCGCGCACCTGCTGATGCACAGCCGCCACCGCAGCAAAAATGTTGTCAGCTTCCAGCGGATAGTGCTGAAAACGGTCCAGCTCCTGCGCGAAGATATTCAGCAGGATTTCGGAATCTGAGGTGGTATTAACGTGACGGCGACCCGTTTCGAACAGCTGTTTACGCAGTTCGTGGGCGTTGGTCAGGTTGCCGTTATGCGCCAACGTGATGCCGTAAGGAGAGTTCACGTAGAAAGGTTGCGCTTCAGAGGCGCTGGAGCTGCCTGCCGTTGGGTAGCGCACATGACCAATCCCGATGTTGCCCTGCAGACGCTGCATATGGCGCGCTTCGAACACATCGCTGACCAGGCCGTTGGCTTTACGCAAACGGAAGCAGTTAATAGCATCGATGGTACAAATGCCGGCGGCATCCTGCCCGCGGTGCTGAAGCACCGTTAACGCGTCATAGATTGACTGGTTTACTGGCATGAAACCGGTGATACCAACAATACCGCACATATTGTCATTTCCTCATTAGCCGCACTCCCGATGATGTCACCGGGGTAAAAAACTCGACGTGCTTTTCAGGTAATCGAAAAACCACCTGATGATGTAACTGAACTGGGGAATGAGTTGCGACTGTTGCCAGTCCGGGCTTTTAGAAAAGCCGGTGAATGTATCGAGAAAGAACAGCATAGCAGACACGATCAGCACACCGCGCAACGCCCCGAAACAGACACCCAACACCCTGTCGGTTCCCGACAAGCCGGTTTTTTCAACCAGCGAGCCGATCACATAGTTCACGATGGCACCCACAATCAGGGTGGCAACAAACAACACCGCGATAGCGATGCCGTTGCGAACCAGTTCGTCGTCAAAACCTGTAAACCAGACTGCAAGGTAGGCGTAATAATGACTGGCGACAAAAAACGCGCATCCCCAGGTAACGAGAGATAAGGCTTCCCGGACAAACCCGCGAATCAGGCTGACCAGAGCCGAAAAACCAACTACCGCAATAATGACGTAATCAATCCAGATCATGAACTCTTCCAGCCCAGTGCTATCGCACCCCTGCATCCAGTTCGGGGCGCATTCTAACAGAAAAAGAAAACGTTTGCGTAGGGTTTTCCGGTTCTGTTTCCGCAAAAAGGGCGATGAAAAAAACTTTCCTCGCCCTGTGTATTATCAGTGATTTAATCCACTGATATTCAATGATTTTCCTGTCGCGCTTCGCTACAAAAATTTTGTAAAGCCGCGCCTTTTTCTGCTATTGGCGCGGCTTATCAGCGCGTTATCGCGCGCTATACGGTTTCACCACGCCACCGAGGCCGGAGATGCTTTGCAACTCACTCAGCGAGCCTTGCAGCTTCGCTTTATTGGCATCCGGACCGACGTAAATGCGGGTGATTTGTCCCTGTACCGGCGTAGACGGCACGGTAAAGGCGCGATAACCGGAAAGACGCAGCTGCGCCACAATCTCGCTCACTTTCGCCGCATTCTTCAGCGCACCGAGCTGCACCACGAATGCCTGACCAGCTGGCGCTGCAGGTTCACTCTGCTTCGGCGTTTCCACCGGTTTCGACTGCTCTACCGGTTTCGGCTGCTCGACGGGCTTCGGCTTAGCTTGCTCCACCGGTTTTGGCTTCGGCTGTTCAACCGGCTTCGGTTTCGGCTGCTCGACCGCTTTTGGCTTCGACTGTTCCACCGGTTTCGGCTGCACTTGCTGATGCACCGGCGGCGGCGTGACCACGCTGGGCTCGCTATTCTGCGTGGGCTGCGCGCTGCCATTAGTGGCGGTTTTACCACCGTTCTGATTCTGGGCCGCGCCCGCCCCTTCCGGCGGCTGCGCCGGCAAGGGTTGCGTCACCGGCGGCACCATTTCGCTATCCTGCTGATCGTCCGGTTTTGGCACCAGCGGAATGGCGGCGAACTCTTCTTTATAATGTTTCTTCTTACCGTCCAGTAGGCCGGGCAAGACGATGACACCAATCGCCACCAGAATGACCGTACCGACTAAGCGATTTTGGAACTTACTTGCCACTGCCGTTCTCCGCTGCCATCGATTCCATAACCTGCGCTACGGTGTGGAAAGAGCCACACACCAGAATCACATCTTCGGGACGCGCCTGCTGACGCGCCGCTTGCCAGGCTGCATCAACGTTGCTGTAAGCCACACCGCCATCCAGATGAGCCAGCAGCTCATCGGCGGAGGCACCGCGCGGACCGTCGAGCGGCGCGCAGTACCAGCGATCAACCTGTGGTGCCAGCGCCGCCAGCGTACCCGCGATATCTTTGTCGTGCAGCATGCCAACCACCGCATGCACTTCACCGCTGCGCAGCTCTTCAGCCAGACGCGAAGTCAGATAATAAGCGGCATGCGGATTGTGCGCCACATCGAGAATGACGCGCGGCGCTTCGCTGACGGTCTGGAAGCGCCCCGGCAAAATCGCCAGCGGCAGATGCTGACGAATAATCGCTTCGCTTACCATTAAACCCGACGCACGCAGCGCGGTCAGCGCAGTGGCGGCATTGGGTAACGGCACCTGCGGCAGCGGTAAATCGCGCAGCTCGCCGTGCGCATCCTGCAACGTCCAGCTGGTACCCGTTTGCTGCCACTGCCAGTCGCGATTGCGCTGCAGCAACACCGCCCCCTTCTCCGCTGCGACGTCGGCGATGGTGCCCGGCATATCGGCTTCACCGACAATTGCTGGTTTACCTGCGCGGAACACGCCGGCTTTTTCCCGACCGATACTTTCACGATCAGGACCCAGCCAATCGGTGTGATCGAGCGCGATGCTGGTGATCACTGCCACGTCGGCATTAACAATATTGGTGGCATCAAGACGTCCGCCCAGGCCGACTTCAAGGATCACCACGTCGAGATTCGCCGCGCGGAACAGATTGAAGGCCGACAAGGTGCCGAACTCAAAATAGGTCAGTGAAGTGTCACCGCGCCCGGCTTCAATCGCGGCAAAACTGGCGCTGTGCTGCGCTTCATCCAGTTCAGCGCCCTGCACCCGTACACGTTCGGTGTAACGCACCAGATGTGGCGAGCTGTAAACGCCCACGCGATAGCCCGCGGCCATCAATAGCGTTTCCAGCGTGCGGCAGGTGGTGCCTTTGCCGTTGGTGCCGGCGACGGTGAAGACAAAAGGAGCGGGTTTGAGCAGGTCGAGGCGTGCGGCGACGCGTTGAATACGATCCAGACCCAGTTCAATGGCCTGCGAATGCAGATGCTCAAGATAATGAAGCCACGTGGCCAAAGGCGACGTGGCTTGAGGAAGAGATTTGTCCATGTGTCCCGTTCAAAATCAATACATCGAATAACTTAAGGTCGCGGACCACGTTGGATGCAACCTTAAGTATTCAATGTAGACGGTGCATTGGAGGAAGGAAACATTACTGCCTCATTCCGTTGCCTGTCAGGCTTCGTTGCTCTCCGGCTCAGCCACATTTGGCTGATCACCATCCAGCTGCGGCGCTGGCAGGTTCATCATTTTCGCCAGCAGGCTTGCCAGCTTAAAGCGCATTTCCGGACGACGGATGATCATGTCGATCGCGCCTTTCTCGATCAGGAACTCACTGCGCTGGAAACCCGGCGGCAGTTTTTCACGCACGGTCTGCTCGATAACGCGTGGACCGGCAAAGCCAATCAGCGCTTTCGGTTCCGCCACGTTGAGATCGCCCAACATCGCGAAGCTGGCTGAAACGCCGCCCATGGTTGGGTCAGTCAGCACGGAGATATACGGCAAGCCGCGCTCCTGCATTTTCGCCAGTGCCGCACTGGTTTTCGCCATCTGCATCAGCGACTGCAGCGCTTCCTGCATACGTGCACCGCCTGACGCGGAGAAGCAGATCAGTGGGCAGTTGTCTTCCAACGCCTGCTCAACGCCACGCACAAAGCGCGCGCCAACCACTGAACCCATTGAGCCGCCCATAAAGGAGAACTCAAAGGCCACAGCAACAATTGGCATGCCGTGCAGCGTGCCTTTCATCGCCACCAGCGCATCTTTCTCACCGGTGTCTTTCTGTGCGGCGACCAAACGGTCTTTATACTTCTTCGAGTCGCGGAACTTCAGTAGATCTTTCGGTTCCAGCTCGCTGCCCAGCTCAACCAGCGAACCTTCATCCAGCATGCTATGCAGACGCTCACGGGCGTGCATGCGCATGTGATGGTCGCACTTCGGGCAGACCTCGAGGTTACGCTCCAGCTCGGCGCGGTACAGCACCTGCCCACAACTATCGCACTTGGTCCACACCCCTTCCGGGATGCTGGCTTTGCGCGTTGGCGTGGCAGTGCTTTTATTCAGTATGCGTTCAATCCAGCTCATTGATGACCTTTCTATTTAATGCTGACCTGGTCCAGTCTTCTCATTGCTGCTGAAATCACCTTCAGCAGGCCGTAAATGTCGCTCATTAAACCACAACCCGTTCACGCTGTGGATAAAAATCTGGTAACGAGCTTACTGCGACTTCTGCTGGCGGCGATGACGCCACACTTCAATTACGCCTGGCAGTATAGAAACCACGATGATGCCGACGATCAGCAGCTTCAGGTTCTCCTGCACAACCGGCAGGTCGCCAAACAGGTAACCAGCGTAAGAGAACAGCAGCACCCACAGCAGTGCGCCCGTCACATTGTAGAGCGCGAAGTGGCGATAAGACATGTGTCCCATCCCCGCCACAAAGGGGGCAAAGGTTCGCACGATTGGTACAAAGCGCGCAAGTATAATGGTTTTGCCGCCGTGGCGATCGTAGAACGCGTGGGTTTTATCCAGGTAACTGCGACGGAAAATTTTCGAGTTCGGGTTGCTGAACAGCTTCTCACCGAACAGACGACCAATCGTGTAGTTCACCGCATCACCGAGGATGGCGGCGATCACCAACAGCGTTACCATCAGGTGAACGTTGAGATCGTTACCCGGCAAGGCCGCCAGCGCACCGGCAACAAACAGCAGGGAATCGCCTGGCAGGAACGGCGTGACCACCAAACCGGTTTCACAGAACAGAATCAGGAACAGAATGGCGTAAATCCAGATGCCGTACTGCGCCACCAGCTCGGCCAAATGCACATCAATATGCAGAATAAAATCGACTAAAAAGTGGATGAAATCCATATAACCACAACTCCCCTAACACCCAACAATTAACGGTTAATCCGCGAGGAACAACGGTCCCAACGCAGGCTGAGGTAATGCAAAGTGGGATGGATAATCCACCGCTACCAGATAAAGCCCCTCGGCTTTGGCAGTCGCCGCCGCCAGCTTACGATCTTTGGCCGCGAGCAGCGTCGCCATCCACTCTTCCGGCTGGTTGCCGGTGCCGATTTCCATCAGGCTGCCGACAATATTACGCACCATGTGATGCACAAATGCATTGGCTTTGATATCCACCACCACATACGGCCCATGACGCGTGACGTTGAGATGCATCACGTTGCGCCACGGCGTGCGTGACTGACACTGCACCGCGCGGAACGAAGTGAAGTCATTCTCGCCAATCAGCGCCTGACCAGCGCGCTGCATCTTCTCTGCATCCAGCGGATGGTAATAATGGGTAATGCCATTGCCCAGAATCGCCGGACGCAGCCGATGGTTGTAAATCACGTAGCGATAGCGGCGTGCCGTGGCGCTAAAACGCGCATGGAACTCGTCCGGCACCGCTTTCACCCAGCGCACCGCGATGTCATCGGGCAGATTGGCATTCACACCCAACGTCCAGGCTGCGTCAGCACGCGGTGAGGTGGTTTCAAAATGCACCACTTGTCCGGTGCCATGCACACCAGCATCGGTACGGCCCGCGCAGAACACCACCACCGGATGATCGGCCACTTTCGACAGCGCCTTTTCCAGCTTTTCCTGCACGCTGCGCACTTCATTTTGCCGCTGCCAGCCGTAATAACGGCTGCCATCGTATTCAATACCCAACGCCAGCTTAAGCGTTTTCCCTTCAGGCAACATTAATAGAAATACTCCTGCACCAGTTTCTCAGCCGTTTTCACCGCCATCAGTGCACCGCCGAAGCGGATATTGTCTGCCACAGACCAGAACTGCAGCAGCTCTGGAATGCCGTAATCGTTGCGCACGCAGCCAATGCTCAGCACGTCGCTGCCGGACGCATCGCCCACCTGCGTGGGGTAATCGCTCTCTTCAGTCAGGTTGATATCACCGGAGCGGCCCAGTTCATCGCGTGCTTCTTCTGCAGAGAGCGGACGCAGATTCTCCACGTGTACGATCTGCGCATTGCCGTAGAACACCGGCGCCTGCACGCTGCTTACCGCGATCGGCAAACCTTCGTCCTGCAGCACTTTACGTACCTGCTCAACCACGCGACGTTCGCTCTCGACGCTGCCATTGCTGTCCGCCAGCAGCGGCAAAATGTTGAACGCCAGCTGGCGGCCAAAATAGTGCGTTTCCGCCGGCACGCCGTTCAGCAAACGCGCACTTTCACCGGCCAAACCATCAACCGCCGCTTTACCATGGCTGGAGGCCGCAATCAGGTTGGTAACCTGCAAACGGCTCAGACCGGCCAGATCCACCAGCGGTTTGATTGAGCACAGCAGCTGGCTTACCAGGCTGTCGGCAACGGTAATGATGTTGCGATTGCGGTAATCCGCCAGCACCTGTGGATTCACATCCGGCACCACCAGCGGCACATCCGGTTCGAGCGCAAACAGATCGCTGCTATCGATCACCAGACAACCCTGGCTGGCGGCTTCTTCGGCATAGCGCGCCGAGGCTTCACGACCCGCAGTGAAGAACGCCAGCTGCACTTGCGTCCAGTCAAATTCGGCCACGTCCTGCACCAGCACGGTACGTCCCTCAAAACGTTTGTTCTCACCGGCACCGTTTTCACTCGCCAGCAAATACAACTCACCAACCGGGAACTGGCGTTCAGCCAGCAGTTCCAGTACAGCGTTCCCTACTGCGCCTGTTGCGCCCAAAAGCGCGATATTCCAGCCGTCAGACATGTTGGTTACTCCAGAGATTGACACAAAAACAGAAGGCGATGAAAACATCGCCCGAGATTTAGGAATTATCCCCCGCAATAGTGCAGGTGATTGAAATTTCTTTACAAACTGGCGCGGAAGCCAAGCTGATTGAGCATCGCCGCCGTCTCCGCATCATCGCAATGCACCTGCAGCGATGACCACTCACGACGCTCTTGATATTGCTTGCGCAGGCGATCAAACTCGCCTGGCTTTGCCGCCACTTTACGCAGTGGCGCATCGTCGCGGCGCACATCATACACCAGATGCACTAAGCGTTTTAGCGTTGGCTGATCGAGCTTGCCGCGTAAAGTGACAGAACCGAATTCAGGTGCCGGCAGCAGGCTTTCCAGCGCCACCTGCTGCGGCTGGCCGATAAAGTCGCACCAGGCTTCAAACACTTGCGTGGTGCCGCGCGCTTTACCTTCCAGCGTGTAGCCAGCGATATGGGCGGTGGCGATATCCACTTTATCCAGCAGATCGAGCGACAGATCCGGCTCCGGCTCCCACACATCCAATACCACGCTAAGATCGTGGCGCATCTTCAGCACTGCCAGCAGCGCCGCGTTATCTACCACCGCACCGCGGCAGGCGTTGATCAGAATAGTGTTGGGTTTGAGCGCCATCAGCAGCGCCGCATCGGCCAGATGCCAGCTTTTATACGGGCCATCTTTAAACAGCGGCGTGTGGAAGGTCAGGATGTCGGCCTGCGCCACCAGATCATCCAGCGAATGGAAGGTTTCCTGATCGCCACGATCGGCGCGCGGTGGATCGCACAGCAGCGTTTTCACGCCCCAGGCTTGCAGACGCTTCTGCAGGCGGCCGCCAACATTCCCCACGCCAACAATGCCCACGGTGCGATCGCGCAGTGCGAAACCATCGCGCTCCGCCAGCAGCAGCAGCGAGGAGAACACATACTCCACCACCGCAATGGCATTACAGCCAGGCGCCGCAGAGAAGCTGATGCCTGCCGCCGCCAGTGATGCTTCATCAATATGATCGGTGCCGGCGGTCGCGGTGCCGACAAACTTCACCGGCGTACCGGCCAGCAGTGCCGCATTCACTTTGGTGACGGAACGCACCATCAATCCGCTGGCGTCCTGCAGCTCAGCTTCCGGCAACGGACGTCCCGGCACCGCGAGCACATCGCCGGTGCGGCTGAAGAGTTCACGGGCATAAGGCATATTTTCATCGACGAGAATTTTCACTGCGGCGGTCCTGTCTGCAAAAATTTAAGGCGCGTATTTTGCCATAAAGCCGGGGATTAACCTAACCGACTGCGATAGCGATCGGGCGTGGTACCGGCCTGCTGCTGGAACATCACAATGAGCGCCGACGCCGAGCTGTAACCCAGCTCGTGAGCGATGCCCTGCACGCTGCAACCCTGCTCCAGCAGCGCGATAGCACGCAGAAAGCGTAAACGCTGCCGCCATTCGCTGAATGACATATTCAACTGCTGCTGACAGCGTCGCGCTAGCGTACGCTCGGTGGTGAACACGCGCTTCGCCCATTGTGCCAGCGTGGTGTTATCGCCGGGATGCGCTTCAAGCGCGCGCAGAATCGGCGCGAGCAATTTGTCATCCGACATCGGCAAAAAGCTGTTATGCACCGGTGCCAGACGCAGGCGATCGATCAACACTTCACACATGCGCCAGTCGGCTTGCGTTTGCGGCTGCTCCAGTTCACGGCGGGCAAAATCATTCATGATGGCGTGGCCAATGGCATCAACATGCAATAAACAGGCTTTATCCGGCAGGCCCGCGCAGAGATCGGCGGCGAGATTAAAGGTGCGAAAACGCGCCTCGTTGTGGTTGTAGCTGCTGTGACGATGGCCGGCCGGAATCCAGATCGGGATATCTGCGGGCGTCAGCAGACGTTCGCCCTCCACTTCCATCTCCAGCACGTGGCTGGTGACGAAAATCACCTGACCCCAATCATGCACATGGGTGAGGTATTCGGTTTTGGCGTTGACCTCGTCATAACGCATGAAGAAGCGCAGCAAAGGCGCATCAATCGGCGGCTGGTATTCGACTTGTAGATTCATTCTGTCCGGTCACTAACAAATATTGTCCGATTTTAACTATCTACTTTAAACCGGTCAAACGTAAACTATTCGCGATTATCTGAGGAGCTGTATCATGAATTTACTGTTTCCGCTGATCGCGGTATTGATCTGGTCGATCAACACTATCGTCAGCAAACTCTCGGCGGGAAGTATCGATCCTGCGGCGATCTCCTTCTATCGCTGGCTGCTGGCGCTGGTAGTACTAACACCGTTTTGCCTGCCGGGCGTGTGGCGCCATCGTCACACCATTAAAGTCAACGGCTGGCGATTGCTGTTCCTGGGTCTGCTTGGCATGGTGCTGTATCAAAGTCTCGCCTATTACGCGGCGCACAGCGTTTCTGCGGTGATGATGGGAATTCTCGGCGCGACCATTCCGCTGCTGACCATCCTGCTCAGTCTGGTTGTGCTGCGCCTCGCGCCGACGCGCGGCATTCTGATTGGCGGCGTGCTGTCGTTCGCTGGTTTGGTGTGGCTGGTGAGCGAAGGCAATCCGGCGCAGCTGCTGAATCAACGGCTCGGCAATGGCGAATTGATGATGCTGGCAGCATCGACCTCGTATGCCTTGTACGGCGTGCTGACCAAGCGCTGGGCGATTCCGCTGCCGACCTGGCAAAGCCTGTATGTGCAGATTATCTTTGGCGTGCTGCTGTTGCTGCCTGGCTTCCTGCGCGCGCCGGATGTCACGCTCAACATGCACAATCTGCCGCTGGTGCTGTATGCCGGGCTGTTTGCGTCGATCATCGCGCCGTTCCTGTGGATCCTTGGCGTGCAGCGTCTGGGCGCCAGCACCACCAGCATTTTTATGAACTTCGTGCCGGTGTTTACGGCCATTATTGCCGTGATGTTCCTGCATGAGCAGCTGCATGGCTATCACTGGATTGGCGGCGGCATGACGTTAGTAGGTGTTATTCTGGCGCAACGGCTGAAAACCCCGCTGCGTAAGCCGCGTAGCGCGACCCTTCCCGATTCCGCCGCCTGACTTTATTATCCGGAAAGGCCGCAGCCCCCGTGGATTTCCTGGGGGCTTTTGCTATGATGTGGCCTCTTTTTTTCCGGCGCACCCGGATCTGACCCGTTTTCAAGGATTCCGCCATGCAACCTCTCAGCGGTCCCGGTGTGCCCGCGGGCGATCGTTCCCCTTTATCTCAGGCCACTGGCCCAACGCGACCTGGCGGTCCAGCCGGTGAGCAGCCGCTCTCTCCTGCCCAGCGCACCACGCTGGAACGTTTGATTGTTCGCATTATGTCTTTGAGTACGCTAAAAGCGCCGGAACTCTGGGCTGGCGTGCGGCATGAAGTCGGGGTGAAGAGTGAGGCGGAGCTGCAATCGCGCCACTTCCCGGCGGCGGAGCAGCATCTCAACGGTCGCTTAACACAGGTGCAAAACAGTCTTGCTACGCGCCAGCTGCTGCAACAGCTGCTGGAAAAATTGCCGCAGGGCAATAATCGTCAGGCGGTGAGCGATTTTATTCGTCAGCAGTTTAACCAAACGGTGTTGAGCGCGTTGTCGCAGGATCAGCTGCGTCAGGTGCTTACCATGTTGCAAAACGGTCAGATGGCGATCCCGCAGCCGCAGCAAACGCGCGTGTCCGATCGCAGCTTGTTGCCGGCAGAACAGCAGTCGCTGAATCAGCAGGTGACGCGCCTTGCGGCGAAAACCGGTGAATCGCCGGTGAAACTGCTGGCCGATACGCTGAAGCTGGTGAATCTGAAAAGTGGCGATCCGATTCCCTCACGCCACTTCCCGCTGCTGACGCAATATTTGCAGGTGCGCCAGACGCTGGCTCAGCACAGTGCGCCAACCTTGCAGATGCTGGAAACCTCACTGCGCCAGCCGTTAACCCATGATGAGCAGCGACTGCTGGAAGATTACAGCCAGCAACGTTTCCAGGCGCTGCCGACCACCGTGCTGACGCCAGCGCAGACGCAGGATCTGCTGAATCTGCTGTTTAGCCGCCGCGCCGAGAAACTGCACGAACAGCCGCTGGCCGATAGCGAAATTCGGCCGCAGCCCATCTGGTCGCCGTTTATCCAGATGCTGCCGCAGCCGCTGGCGCAGCGCCCGGCGTTAACGCTGATTGTCGGCATCTTCCTGTTTATCTTCCTGCTGTGGCTGTTTATCTAGCAGCCGCAGTGTGCAGCGGGCGTGGCGTGCGGCCACTCACCCGCTGCCGCGCCCCACGCCATCGGATGGTCATCGCGTTTCCAGAAATCCAGCCCGCCGATTAACTCTTTAACCTGAAAACCCAGCGACGCCAGCTTGAGCGCGGCTTTGGTTGAGCCGTTACAGCCGATGCCGTCGCAATAGGTGATGTAAACTTTGCTGCGATCGAGATGCGCCGTAGATTCCGCATTCACGGTGCGATGCGGAAACGAAAGTGCACCGCAAATGTGTCCAGCCTGATAAACCTCATCAGAGCGCGCATCAATCACCACGATCGCCGTGATGCCCTGCGCCAAATCCTCTGCTAAATCCCACGCATCGGTGTAGTACGCCAGTTTATGTTGCAGATACGCCACGCTCTCGCTGGCGCTGACTGGGGCAATTTTTAAGACCGCTGACATCGCATTCTCCTGTTGTGATTTCCCCGCAGTTTACGGCAAAGTGGTCTGCATATTGATACCACTTCCACCATAGTGATAAGACCACCGTGACCACATCTTTTCTCGCGCTGTTTAGCCATCAAACTCAGGGCGGTTTACGTGAGCGACTGTGCAATACTTTGCGCCAGGCCATCGCCAATGGGCATCTACGGCATGAGCAGAAACTGCCGTCCAGCCGCCAGTTAGCCACGGACCTATCGCTGTCGCGTGTTACGGTGGAGGCGGCGTATGCGCAGCTTGAAAGTGAAGGTTATCTGCAGCGTCACGGCGGACGCGGGACGTTTGTTTCGATTCGCATGGCTTCGCCCACCAGCAAAACCCGCACCGAACGCTCACCACACTTTTCTCAGCGTGGCCTGCAGGTTTTGGCAACGGGCGGCTGTCAGGATCCGCCCTTTCCACACGCCTTTGCCGCCGGTTCACCCGAGTTACGCGCCTTCCCACATACGCAGTGGCGTCGCATCAGCAATCAGGTGCAGCGCTCGCTGGGCAGCAAAGTGATGGGTTACGGCGATCCGCTTGGATTGCCATCACTGCGGCAGGCGGTGGCGGATTATCTGGCGCTGTCACGCGGCGTGCACTGCACCGCGGAGCAAGTGGTGATCCTCACCAGCTCACAGCAGGCGCTGCAGTTGCTGGCGTTGATGTTCCTTGATGCGGGTGACGAAGTGTGGCTGGAAGAGCCGGGTTATCCCGGCGCGCGCAACGCGTTTCTTGCCGCCGGTGCGCGCTGTCGCGCCATGCCGCTGGATGCAGAAGGCGCAGTGCCGCTCAGCGGCAGCGCGAAACTGGTCTATCTGACGCCGGCGCATCATTATCCCACCGGCACAGCAATGAGTCTGGCGCGGCGCTTGCAGTGGCTGACGTGGGCGCGGCAGCAGGATAGCTGGCTGATTGAGGACGATTACGACAGCGAATTTCACTACGAGGATCGCCCGGCTCCGGCGCTACAAGGATTAGCCGCGGATGGTCGGGTGATTTGCCTCGGCACTTTCTCCAAAACGCTGTTCCCGTCGCTGCGGCTGGCGTGGATGGTGGTACCGCCACAACTGGTGGAACCATTGGGCCGCGCGCGCAGTGTGATGGATGGTCACAGCGCATTGCTGCCGCAGGCGATTTGCGCAGAGTTTCTGCAACAAGGCCATTTTGCCAGCCATTTGCGCCTGATGCGTCAACTCTATCGCAGCCGACGTGACTGCTTGCTGCAGCAGATCGAAACGCGCTTAACACCCTGGCTTGAGCCGCTGCCGGCGGCTGGCGGGTTACAGTTGGCGGTGCGGCTATTGCAAGGGGATGAAGCGCACTTAACCGCCGAGGCGAAAGAGAGCGGATTGTTGTTGCCGCGCCTGTCGCCGCTTTATGCCGGTGAAGTGCAGCAAGCGGGCTGGCTACTGGGCTTTGCGGCGCTGACACCCGGGGAGATTGTCAGCGCCTGTGATAAGCTGGTTACGCTGTTGTCGCAGCCCGCGCAAACCTCCAGGTAACCAGAATGCCCAGCGCCGCACAACAGGCTCCCGCGACATAGACCGAGCCGTAACCCAGCGCCGTCGCCAGTAAGCCGGTCAACGGGCCGCTGGCACCGTACGCGATATCCTGAAATGCAGAAAAACCGCCAAGCGCGGTGCCGCGAATCTGTGGCGATACGCGTTTAATCACTTCAACGCCCAGCGCCGGGAAGATCAGCGAGCAGCCGCAGCCGGTCAAAGCCGCGCCAATCAGCGCCATCCAGCCAGAAGTGGCGAACGCCAGTAGCAGCAGACCGGCGGTTTCCACCAGCAAAGAGATCATCGCTACTTTTACGCCGCCGTGACGATCCGGCAAGCCGCCAAAGAACACGCGCACCAGCACAAACGCACAGCCGAAGGCGGTCAGCGCAAAACCGGCGTTGCCCCAGTTTTCCGCAGCAAAATAGAGTGACGTAAAGGTGCCGATCACCGCAAAACCGGTGCCCTGCAGCGCCAGCGCCAGTCCCGGCTGAAAGATGGTTTTCACTACGCTAAGCAGCGATGGCCGCTCGCCGCCCACCATCGGCACTTTGCGGATCCAGCCATTTATCGCCAGCGACAGCAGCGGCAACAGCAGCGCAACCGCACCGAGAGCAGCAAAGCCGCCGTGCTGATTGATCAGCAAGCCGAGCGGTGCGCCAGCCGCCAGCGATCCATAAATCGCCATGCCGTTCCATGACATCACTAATCCAGAACGTTTGCTGCCCACCAATCCCATGCCCCAGGTCAGATTGCCGGTCAGCAGCAGGCTTTCGCCGAATCCTAACAGCAAGCGCCCCACTGCCAACAAACCAAACTTCATCCACGGAGAAACCGGTAACAACGCGGCCGCCAGATACGCCACGCCCACCAGCGCGATGGCCAGCATGCCGTGCTGAGTGGTGAGTTTCGCACCGTGTTGATCCGCTCGACGCCCGGCAAAGCTGCGCGTCAACAGCGTGGCGAAGAACTGAATCCCCACCGCCACGCCAACCATCAGGTTACTCATACCGAGTTCATGATGGACATACAGCGGGATGACCGGCAGCGCGAGGCCAGCGGTCAGATAGGTGAGGAATACCGCAAAGGAGGTGCAGGCCAGCGGCATAACGGATTGCGTCTGCGCGTCAGCAGTCGTGGTCATGGTGGGTCTAACTCCTTGTAATAACCAGACACGCGCTTGCTGCCAAAACAGAAACGGGATATTTGGTTCACACTAAGCTAAAAGCGATAATTTTGTTTCGGATGGAGTGGGAGTGTAGGCAAGCTGAAGGTGGAATGTCAAAAACAACAAGGGCCGGATAACCGGCCCTTGTGATATTGCTAGCATAATTAGGTCGCCATGAATGGCGATCCTACGGGATTATGCTGGCAACTTACGCATGATACTTACGCATGGTCAGAGTGGCGTTAGTCCCGCCGAAGCCAAAGCTGTTCGACATCACGGTGGTCAGCGCTTTATCAGTCGGTTTGGTCACGATGTTCAGACCTTTGCCCGCTTCATCCAGCTCTTCCACGTTGATGCTTGGCGCGATGAAACCGTGCTCCAGCATCAGCAAAGTGTAGATCGCTTCCTGCACGCCCGCCGCACCCAGTGAATGACCGGTCATGGCTTTGGTAGCAGACAGTGATGGGCAGTTATCGCCGAACACTTCGCGAATCGCACCCAGCTCTTTCACATCACCAACCGGCGTAGAAGTGCCGTGGGTATTGAGGTAATCGATTGGGGTATCCAGACCTTGCATCGCCATCTTCATGCAGCGCACTGCGCCTTCGCCTGAAGGAGCTACCATGTCTGCGCCATCTGAGGTTGCGCCGTAGCCCACGATCTCAGCATAAATGTGTGCACCACGTGCCAGAGCGTGCTCCAGCTCTTCAACCACCACCATACCGCCGCCGCCGGCAATGACGAAGCCGTCACGGTTGGCATCGTAAGTACGTGAGGCTTTTTCTGGCGTTTCGTTGTATTTGGTCGACAGTGCGCCCATCGCATCGAACTCACAGGCCATTTCCCAGCTCAGCTCTTCACCGCCGCCAGCAAATACAATGTCCTGTTTACCCAGCTGAATCTGCTCAACCGCGTTACCGATGCAGTGTGCAGAAGTAGCACAGGCTGAACTGATGGAGTAGTTCACGCCGTGAATTTTGAACGGGGTTGCCAGGCAAGCAGAAACGCCTGAACCCATCGCCTTGGTCACCACATAAGGACCGACCGCTTTCAGGCCGCGTGGGCTACGCATGGCGTCAGCACCAAATACCTGATAACGCGGAGAACCGCCGCCAGAACCGGCAATCAAACCCACACGTGGGTTTTGCTGATACTGTTC
>Ga0308164_10000885_pt1 | contig 40091 bp, 34 predicted proteins | sample PhyTR2_FD_201031 | JGI IMG/M metagenome (GOLD analysis project Ga0308164, IMG submission 201031) | Phyllosphere microbial communities from UC Gill Tract Community Farm, Albany, California, United States - DLSLT.R2 | ecosystem: Host-associated > Plants > Phyllosphere > Unclassified | place: USA...
CTGATGCGCAAATATCAGCGCCGCCTCGTTCTACCCTGGTTAGTAGCGTGCATTGTCTACCTAACGGTCACTGAGCAGCTCGACATTCTCACCCCTTTTTCAATTTTCGTCCAACCACCGTTCCATCTCTGGTTCGTACCAGTCATGATGGCGTTCATTGTCGCCGCCACCGTTGTCCCTCGCCCGCCGCTGGTTTTGTTGGGCATCGCCATACCGATCAGCATCTCGGCCATGTATTTGTTCGGTGTAGGGCACTCGGTAGCGCAGATGCCGCCTTGGATGCCTGATAGGCGCTTCTTCATCTACCCAATCTACTTCTTTTACGGCTTATGGGTCGCCTGCCGCGAACCCGACCCTTGGAAAGAACGTGCCGCATTGGTGCTCGCGTTGATCAGCTTTGCGTGGTGGTGCGCGTTATATCAGGCGCCTAGCCTTACCGCCGAGGTGGCGGCCGAACTGACCTCGTGCTTGCCGCTGATCTGCCTGCTTCCCTGGGTGCGAAGGTTGTCGCTTTCGGTGCCTCCGATCGCCGGTGTCGGACGCGACAGTCTGTTCTTCTATCTGTGGCATCCTATGGCGTTCGGTCTGTGGGCAGCCTGCGGCGTTCATGGTTTGCAGATGCTGATGTTCTCGTTGCTGACACTTATGGCTGCACGGGTTCTATTAGGCAGCCTACCACGCGCCGCCCAGATATTCGGGCTTTCACCACGTCCGCAGCCGGTGACGATCACTACCGCATCACCCTTTATGACTCCATTGCACGAGCCCGTTCAATGACGACGATCTGGCAATTGCTCCGGACGGGCACACTAACCTGTGCCTGGTTACTCATCCTCCCATGTTTTATCTTGCTGATGTCGGCGATCGTGCCGGTCATACCCTGGGTTCGGATCTACGCGATCGACGTTGTTCCCAACCGAGCATCTTGGTTTCTTTTGTTCTCGCTGGCATCGCTCGCCGCCGGCCTCATCGCGCAAATCCGCCGGGGGACCCCTGCTGCACAGGGATTGATCGCAACGGCATCGTTTACAGCGTTGCTGGCCAGTGGGGTGCTCGCCCATTTCCTCTACATAGCTCACAGCAATGGGGCACATATCAACTTGGTCGATACGCTCTCGACGCGTAACACCAGTGAAAATGCAGCCCCTGACGAAAGTCGTGTGTATTCTACACCGCGCGGCGAACCACTATGGCTCGACATATATCGTCCTCGTCAGAGACTGCCACATCGACCAAGCCCAGTTATAATGTTTGTTCACGGTGGTGGCTTTGTTGAGGGTTCGCGCAAGATGGGTGCAGCTAATAGACGCAGTTACGCTGACGCCGGCTGGACGGTAATCAGTATTGATTACCGCTTAGCGCGTCCTGATCGGCCAACCTGGGATCTAGCGACTCACGATGTACGGTGCGCGTTGGCCTGGACAGCAGCCCATGCTGTCGAACTCGACATAGATATTTCCAGACTAACTCTCAGTGGCGCTTCCGCGGGGGGCAGCCTCGCAATCGCGGCAGCCTATTCAGCCGACCACCGCGTTCAAGATGCGAGTTGCGGGCCGCGTGTGCCTCGTGTGGCAGCCGTCGTAGCCAAAGCCCCACTCATTGATGCGCTAGGATCTTGGGAGCATCCAGGGGAGTTAAGAGATTTGCAGCGATCGTACATGTCAAATTATCTTGGAGGGTCACCGCAGCGCTATCCCACACGTTATGCCGCGGTGGACGTGCGCCGCTACATCGGATCAACGAACCCTCCTACCTTGCTCCTAGCCGGTGCCAACGATCCGCTGTTACCGGCTACGGCAATCGAAGACTTTGCGCGTCGGTTAGCCGACAAAGGCAGCGAAGCCCGCCTAGTGATGTTCCCTTACTCAGGTCATGAGTTCAACACGACGTTCGACAGCATCACGAACCAGACCGTAATCCAAGTCGTCGCCCGTTTCCTGACCGATAATAACGTAGGCCCGGATTCTCGCATCGCGCTGCCGTCGGAAACGATTGCTAGTCGTTACTTACGCGAATTTCACGGATTTCTTAGCGGTCCACGAATGGTAAAAAATATGCATCCGCCAATGCAAAAGTCCGATGCATTCGACGCGCGCATTTCATGGCAGGTTTCCTGAGTAAGCCCCCTGAAGACACAAAGTCCGCTTCTCTCCCTCTCTCTCCCTATCTCTCTCTCTCTCTCTCTCTCTAATCCGCCCATTCATGAAGGCCCGGCCGAATTAGACCGGGCGCATTTTCCGATCAGATCTATCGAGCCCCCGCAACTTCGTTGCCGAACGCGATAAGCCCGTTGATAGTGTCGAAGCCTTTGTCGTTGGCGATATCGTTAATCATTCCTGCACCAAACGGGCGGAATGCCGCCGTTGCCTGCACTAGACGACTTGCCGCAGCAGCCGCATCGCTAACACCGGACGGTGCCCCCCCCCACTGGAATGACATAACGGTGTCGCCAAAGGTCTCATTCGATCCATCGGTCCAGGCGGAAATCCCGCTGTTAAGATGGCTGCCGCCATTTTGATCATTGGGCCCTGACATCTCGTAATCCGCCTCGCGTGCCGATGCAGTGTTTTCTGAGTCAAACGACATAGCGTTATAGGTACCCTCGGCAACCGAAGGCGCGCTGCGGTCATCCCCACCCGAGAGAGAGCGTCCATTGCGGGCCGAAGACGAAAGCGTGTTGTTTCTCGTCGACCCGATTACCCCGATGTTTGCGAGGATGGCGGCGCGATCCCACGTCTCGCCGTCGGCAAACTCAATCCGTTCGACACCATATGTGGCGTCTGAGTAGAACTGGTCGTCGATCCGAGTTTCCTGTCCAGTCGTGAGATCGCTGACGTAGAGATGCGAGTCAGCACGCCTTAGTGTGATGTCCGCAGGGTTCAGGTCCGTCAACTTCAGGGTATCGGTATCGATCGCGGTCCCGCGATCTTGGATCCGCCCGCCTCCGTCACCAGCGGTGTAACGATAGGTGTCGCTTCCGTTGCCACCTGCCATGTAGTCACCGCCGCCATTGCCTTCGAACGTGTCCGCCTGATCCGAACCATAAAGCTCGTTGTAGCTGCCGTTGCCCCGGAACCACGCCGCCTGCTGGATCGCAGTCCGGTCCCACATGGTACCGTCGGCGAACTTGATCTGCTCTACCCCGTAAGTGGCATCGGAATAGAACTGGTCATCGATCCGCGTTTCCTGTCCGGTGGCAATATGACGCAGGTAGAGGTGAGACCCATCTCGCCGCAGCGAAACGTCCGCCGCGTTGAGATCCGTCAGTTTCAGAACGTCGCTTTCTGAGGGCAAACCCCGATCTTGAATGCGTCCACCCCCGTCGCCGGCAGTGTAGCGATACGTGTCGCTGCCATTGCCGCCAGCCATGTAGTCACCGCCTCCATTGCCTTCGAACGTGTCAGCCTGATCCGAACCATAAAGTTCGTTGTAGCTGCTGTTGCCCCGGATCCACGCCGCCTGTTGTATCGCCGAGCGGTTCCAAGTGGTGCCGTCTGCGAACTGTATCTGCTCCACGCCATATACGGAGTCTGAGTAGAACTGGTTGTCTATCCGCGACTCTTGGCCGGTGGCGATCTCGCGCATGTAGAGATGCGACCCGTCCCTGCGGAACGAGACGTCAGAAACATTCAGGTCGGTTAACTTCAGTATGTCGGTGTCGTTCGCGCTGCCCGCCTCGTTGACCCGTACGCCGCCGTCTCCCGAGGTATAGCGGTAGACGTCGCTTCCGTTGCCACCCGCCATGTAGTCGCCGCCGCCGTTGGCTTCGAACGTCTCCGCAAGATCGGAACCGTACAACTCGTTGTAGTTCGAGCTGCCGCGAATCCACGCCGCCTGTTGTATCGCCGAGCGGTTCCAAGCGGTGCCGTCAGCGAACTGGATCTGCTCCACGCCATAGGTGGCGTCGGAGTAGAACTGGTTGTCTATCCGGGACTCCTCGCCGGTGGCGATCACTCGCATGTAGAGGTGCGATCCATCCCTGCGGAACGAGATGTCGGCCGCATTCAGGTCGGTCAGCTTCAGTATGTCGGTGTCGTTCGCGCTGCCCGCCTCGTTGACCCGTACGCCGCCGTCGCCGGAGGAGTAGCGGTACACGTCGCTCCCATTGCCGCCAGCCATGTAGTCGCCGCCGCCATTGGCCTCGAACGTCTCCGCCAGATCGGAGCCGTACAACTCGTTGTAGTTCGAGCTGCCGCGAATCCACGCCGCCTGTTGTATCGCCGAGCGGTTCCAAGTGGTGCCGTCGGCGAACTGTATCTGCTCCACGCCGTAGGTGGTGTCGGAGTAGAATTGGTTGTCTATCCGCGACTCCTGGCCGGTGGAGATCTCCCTCATGTAGAGATGCGCTCCATCCCTGCGGAACGAGACGTCAAAAGCATTCAGGTCGGTCAGCTTGAGTATGTCGGTGTCGTTCGCGCTGCCCGCCTCGTTGACCCGTACGCCGCCGTCTCCGGAGGTATAGCGGTAGACATCGCTTCCGTTGCCACCCGCCATGTAGTCGCCGCCGCCATTGGCCTCGAACGTCTCCGCCAGATCGGAACCGTACAGCTCGTTGTAGCTGCCGTTGCCCCGGATCCATGCCGCTTGCTGGATTCCGACGCGATCCAGTGCGGTGCCGTCGGCAAACTGGATCTGCTCCACGCCGTAGGTGGCGTCGGAGTAGAACTGGTTATCTATCCGGGACTCCTCGCCGGTGGCGATCTCACGCATGTAGAGATGCGATCCATCCCTGCGGAACGAGACGTCGGCCACATTTAGGTCGGTCAGCTTGAGTATGTCGGTGTCGTTCGTACTCCCGACGTCGTTGATGCGATCACCGCCGTCTCCCGACGCATGGACGTACACGTCACTTCCCTGGCGCCCTTCGAGATAGTCGCCTTGGCCGTTGCCATCGATGAGGTCATTGTCAGCCGTGCCGTACAGTTCGTTGTAATTGCCGTCGCCAACGATCTGCGTGCGCGTTACCACGTTCACACTTTCCGTGGACTCGCTGCGTCGTGCGAGTTCCGCCTGGTCCCATATAGTACCGTCTGCGAAACGCACCTGCTCGACATGGTTGTAGTCGCGCCAGTTGGTCTCGCCCAACGTGATGCTGTCGGCCGTTCCGGCTATGGTAAGGATAAGGTCCTTGCCGCCGTTGCCTCGCCTGACCGCAACATCCGACGCTGCGACGCCAGCTTTGAATTCCACGGTATCGAAACCGCCGGAGCCCCCCTGACCCGACCATTCGTAGATCACGTCCTGACCGTCGCCGCGGCCGAAGCGATATACGTCGTCGCCGGCGTCTCCGCCAAGAACGTCGTTCCCCTCGCCTCCGTCGATCACATCGTTACCGCCACGCCCGAAGAGTGCGTCGTCGCCGGCGTCGCCTCTGATGTCATCGTCGCCGGCTTGAGCGTAGATCGTATCATCACCACCGCCGCCACGGAGTGCGTCGATACCGTCGGTTCCCGTGATTACGTCGTTGCCGTTCGAATACGGAAGGGTTGCTCCCGACAGGTGATCCCGCGTCCAGACCACGCCGTTCGCGAACCTGACCTCTTCGATCCAGAAGTTCTGCGATGCGGATGCGCCGTTGGTGATGGTGATGGCGTCGCCGGTCATGCCGATCGTCAGCACGAAATCCCGACCGTCGTTTGTGGTAGTGACTTCCACGTCTTCGGGATCGATGCCTTCACCGAAGTGAACGCAATCGAACCCGCCCCCCGCCTGCCGGTCACTCTGATCGCTGATCGTATCTCGGCCGTCGCCGATGTTGAAGACGTAGACGTCATCGCCCTGCCCGCCAAACGAAACGTCGTTTCCGGTTCCGCCTATGATCGTGTCCGCACCGCTTGACCCACGAAGAACGTCATTGCCCGCGCCGAGATCGATGGATGCGATACCGGTCAACGCGACTTCAGTCAGATCGATGCTGTCGTCCGTTTGCGTAAACCGGACGGAAACGTTCGCAAACCCACCCGCATCGATGCGCTCGACGCGTGCCAGTCCACGAAGGCTAACCACCGTATCGGTCGCGGTCGCCTGGATCCGATCGGTTCCACCACGCCCATCTACCTCGTCGACTCCGTCAACGGTCCCTCCCACCAGGAACACGTCATCGCCTTCGCTTCCGCGCAAAGTGTCGTCGCCCTGTCCGCCCGCAATGCCGGTGATGCCCGTCATCGTCACGCTGGCAAGATCCAGGATGTCATCACCATCGGTGAGCGCAACGGTCACATCGTTGTGCCCCCCGGACGTGATCGCTTCGATGCCCATAATGGACCTGATGCCTATCCGCGTCCCGTCCTCAGTCGCAGTCAGTCGGTCGTATCCAGCTCCTCCGTCCACGCTGTCGCGTCCGGTATCTGTCCCACCGTATTCAAACACGTCGTCGCCGCCCAAGCCGCGTAACGCGTCGTCGCCAGCACCGCCCCGCACGGTGTCGGCGTCGTTCGAACCTACGAAGCCGTCGTCGCCTCCGAGGAGTTCGTATCTGGTGATGCCGTTGAAGGCCGCCGTTGCAAGGTCAGTCACTTCTGCAGCATCGGTCCGTGCCAGAACGACGCCGGCAAAGCCGGCACCGGAGATCGTCTCGATCCCGGTATAGCCTGCCAGACGTATGACGGCATCGTCCTCGCGGGCTTCGATGCGATCGACGCCTTGCCCGCCGTCAATCGTATCGGCGCCACCAGCCGCAGCGCCGAAACGGACGATGTCATTGCCGTCGCCTAAGTCGAATGCATCGTCGGCCGTCGATGACACGACCAGATCGTCGCCCGCACCTAGTAAGACGCGGGTGATACCAATCAACTGGATGCTACTCAGATCGAGTACGTCGTCTTCATCAGTTCCAGCAATGGTGACGCCGACATGGCCGGCAGCCGATATGCGCTCGACGCTCGTAAGGCTGGCGATGCCGATCTGGGTTTCGTCGGATAGAGCCTCGATACGGTCGAAGCCGGTGCCTCCATCGATCGTATCGACACCATCGTCCGTCCCATCCACCAGGAACAGGTCATCGCCGGCCCCGCCAGCAACTTTGTCGTCGCCTGCGCCGCCACGGATCGTGTTCGCGGCTGCGCTGCCCACGATAGTATCGCCGCCCAGACCGCCCGTTGCGGCTTCGAAGTTCGCGATGGTTTCAACGGCAGACTGTGGGCTACCGATGATCGCGGCTGTTCCCGTCGAAAGATCGATCGACCAGCGATCGAGCGAGAACCCATAATCGACGGTGTCGAACCCGGCACCGCCGTCCATGGTATCCGAACCTTCGTCGCCTGAAATGACGTCGTCGCCATCGCCACCCGCGATCGTATCAGCACCGACACCGCCGTAGAGATGATCGTCTCCCGCCCCTCCGAAAAGAACGTCGGCCCCAGCTCCGCCGTAGACGGTGTCTGCTCCAGCCAAGCCGTCCATCGTGTCTGCAACGTCGCTACCGACGAGAAAGTCGTCGCCCGCTGTCGCCGGTTGAGCCACCATACGTTCGATGATCTTGTCACGATCCCACATCGTACCATCGGCGAAGGTAATCTGCTGAATTCCGGCGGATCCGGCGCCGAACTGGTCGCGGATGACCACTTGGTCCGTCCCGTTAGCGAAAAGCAGGACAAGATCAGCCGGATTGTCCGCTCGGCGCGTCAATCTAAGGTCATCGCTTCCGATGCCGGCGGCGAAGGCGAGCACGTTCAGCCCGCCTGATCCAGCCTCGACTATGATGTCGCTGCCGTCGCCCAACGCGAATGTGTAGGTATCGGAGCCGGCTCCGCCTTCCAGCGTGTCGTTACCACGCCCACCCCGCATTATGTCATTCAACGCGAAGCCGATGACCCTGTCGTCCCCGTCCGTAACGGTTCGGGAGATGGCTGCCGTTCGCAATGCAGAGAACGCCACCGACGATCCATCGGCGAACGCGAGCGTCTCAACGCCGCCGGTCCCGCCTGCCTCCTGTCCCTTCAACCGGACCGACCCTGGTTGCCCGGCGATAGTCAGCAGCAGGTCTCCGTCCGCTGCGGAAGCCAGCCTGAGATCGGAGAAGGCGATGCCTGAGCCGAACAGGATGCGATCGCCGTCGTTCGTCTCGGCACCGGTCTTGACAACTATTCCGGTCGACTCGTCGATGACGTCGTTGCCGTCCCCGATGGAGTACCGGTAGGTGTCGCCGCCGCCGCGGCCCTCAAGAAGATCATCACCAAGACCACCCGTTAAGGTATCGGCGAAGTTGGTACCGAGCAGCTTATCCGCTCCGGCGGTTGCCCCTCCCGCAGTCGCCAACGCTTGCAGATGCGATCGAGTCCATACGACGCCGTCGGCGAACTGAACCTCTTCGATACCGGACCCGCCGCCGGCCACCTGCTGGTCGAGATAGACGACGTTGCCATCGTCCACATAGAGAACGAGATCGTCTTGATCCGTAGGAGAAACGAACGCGGTGACGGAGGTGCTATCGATGCCTTCTAGAATCAGTCGATCGTTGGCGTCCGCGTCCTTCGCGTCATAGATCGTGTCGTATCCGTCGCCGCGCCGGAACAAGTATGTATCGGAGCCCATGCCGCCCCGCAGAACGTCGTCGCCTTTCATCCCACGAAGCGTATCGGCTCCGTTTGATCCGCTGATCGTGTCGTCGCCCATCGTGACGGTCACGAAACTGCCGCCAATGACGGTACCCTGCAGAAGCTGGCGGACGACATCCGGTGTCCAGACCTCGCCGGTTGCGAAGACGACCTTTTCGAGATCGAGTTCCGCCCCATAGTCGCGATTATCCCAGCCAAGTACCGAAACCGAGTCCGTGGTTCCGGTGATCGAGAAGACCACGCTGTTGGCGTCCACGCCGGCAAGGCGACGCTCGACCCTGATGTCCGCCTCGGTGATTCCGAGGCCGAACGAAAGGATGTCACTACCGCCCCCGTTGTCCGAAACCACGTCGCGTCCATCGCCGCGGCCGAAGATGTAAGTATCGTCCCCGTCCCCGCCTTCGACCCGGTCGTTTCCGGCACCGCCTTCGAGCGTATCGTTGCCGCCGTTCCCATACAGGAGGTCGTCCCCTCCTAGGCCCGAGAGTACGTCCCCACCGAAGCCCGACGCGGAGATCACATCGTCACCGCCCGTTGCGGCCTGGGCGAGCATCCGGGTGCGAATGTCGGCGTCGGTCCAGACTGTGCCATCCGCGAACTCGATGCGTTCGATGTCCTGGTCGGCACCGTAATGCGGGTAGTCCGCACCTACGATGTAGATCTCGTCGCCGGTCCCGCGGATCGACAGGACGGTTCCATATGTGTCGCCGTCGCCATTGCGACGCGTGACGACGATGTCGTCCACGCCGATGCCGGCACCCAACTTCAGTACGTCTTCCCCGCCATCCTCACGGACGACGTCACGCCCGTCGCCTCTAGCAAAGATGTAGGTATCGTTACCTGTACCACCCTCGAGGAGGTCCTGCCCGGTTCCACCATTCAAGGTATCATTGCCGTCGAACGCGGTCAGCTGGTCGTCGCCCGCTCCACCGGAAAGCATGTCACCACTGAACGTCGACCCAAGAATGTAGTCGTCACCTGCGGTCATCGCGTCGGCGGCCAGTCGAGCCCGGACGTCGGCATCGGTCCAGACCGTCCCATCCGCGAACGCCACGTGTTCGATGGTCTGGTTGGCGCCGTAGCTGTTGTAGTTCGCGCCGATCACGTAGACCGAGTCCCGCTGACCGCCAGTTCCGGCGATCACGAACACGATGCCCATGTTGTCGCCTGCTGCACGACGTTCAACCCGGATGTCGGACGTGGAGATTCCCGCGCCGAACCTTAGAGTATCGTTGCCGCCGCGATCGCTGATCGTATCCATGCCGTCACCACGCGCGAACAGGTAGGTTTCGTTTCCGCCCCCGCCGTCGATACGGTCGCTGCCCTTTCCGCCGATCAGCGTGTTGACGCCGTTGCTGCCGGTGATCCGATCATCGCCCGACCCGCCGTCTATGACATCGTTGCCGTAGCTCGTGGCGGCCAGAACGTCATCGCCATCCGTCGCCTTGGCCAGCAGGCGCGACGCTATGTCGGCAAAGGTCCAAACCGTACCGTCGGCGAACTCCACGCGCTCGACATCGCGATCGGCGCCATAGTCACGATAATCGAAGTTCTGAAAGTATAACTCGTCGGTGGTTCCTGAGATGCTGAATACGACACCATAACCGTCGAAGTCGGCTCTCCGGCGACTGATTACCACGTCCTCAGGGTTGATCGTCGCGCCGAACCTCAGGACATCAGTACCGCCGCTCTCGTCATAGGCGGAGTCCGCACCGTCCCCGCGATTGAATATGTAGACGTCGTCGCCGGATCCACCCTCGAGACGGTCATTGCCCGCACCACCGATCAGGAGGTCGTTACCGCCGTTTCCTCTTAACAGATCGCCGCCGGCAGTGCCTGTAAGCACATTCGCCTGCTCACTGCCGATCAAGGTGTTGAGCGATCCGCTGGCTGTTGCCGCGGTGATGGCAGAACGATCCCAGACAGTTCCGTCAGCGAATTGTATGCGGTCGATACCTGCGTTGCCGTCGTTGAACTGGTCGTCGATCACGATCGACCCGGAGACTTCGCCGAAACGAATAATCAGGTTGCGGCTGTCTGCCGTATCTCGCGTCAGTAACAGATCGCCTGCGCTGATTCCGGTGCCCAACACCAGCGTATCGTTCGGCGTCGAAGCGTTGTAGTCGCCGAGATCGAATATCCGGTCGTTGCCATCGCCGACATTGTACACATAGGTGTCGGCGCCCTGACCACCTTCCAGGTTGTCGTCGCCGCCACCGCCGGTGATGACATCGTCGCCGCTCCAACCGTAGACGTAATCGTCGCCTGCCCCGGCTGCAATCGTGTCACCGGAGTTCGAACCCTCTACCCAATCCGCGAGTTCGGACACCGACTGCGCGATTGTCCGGGCTATGATCTGCGCGGTGTTCCAAACTGTGCCGTCGGCGAATTCGAACGTCTCCACCCCGCCGTTTGCATTGACGAACTGACGTTCGATCAGGATCGAGCCGCCCGTTGTGCTGAACCGAACACGGAGATTGTTTCCGTCTGCGTGATCGCGCTCGAGAACCATGTCACCGACGGCGATTCCTGCGCCGAACACAAGGCGATCGCCCGCTGTGTCCGCATTATAGTCCCCCAGATCGAAGATTCGGTCATTCCCGTCGCCCAGTGCATAGACGTACGTGTCCGCGCCTTGACCACCCTGGATATCGTCGTCGCCAGCCCCGCCCCGGATGATGTCGTCACCAGACCAAGCCACGATCCGGTCGTCACCCGCGCCGCCATCGATGACGTCGTTCCCGTGATAGCCGACGATCCGATCGCCCAGCTGGGTGCTGTTCTGAGCTAGCACGGCCGCAGCCATTGCGCTGTGATCCCAGACCGTCCCATCGCTGAATACGAAGCTATCGATGCCAGCGTACGTAGAATCGAACTCGTCGTCGATGAGGATAGAATTGCCAGCCGGCCCTATGTTGATCTTCAGGTTTCGAGCGTCGATCCATTCGCGCTCAAGCCCGAGCATTTCGGTCGTGATGCCGGGGCCGAACACCAGGAGATCGCCAGCGGTCGGCGATCCGTAGTCGCCGAGATCATAGATCCGGTCCGCACCGTCGCCTTGCGAATAGGAATAGGTATCCGATCCAGCCCCGCCCTCGAGGTTGTCGTTTCCTCGCCCGCCGATCAGCACGTCGTCACCGCTCCAGGCCGCGATACGGTCGTCGCCACCGCCGCCGTTTATGACGTTTGCGCCATTGTCGGCATCGATGACGTCGTTCCCATCGGAGATCGTGTCAGCGAGGATCTTGGCGATGATCGCGGCGCGATCGAACGTCGTTCCATCAGCCAGGACTATCGTCTCGACTCCATGGTTGTCGTTACCGGCGAACTGCGACTCGATCACGACCGAGCCGGGCACGCCGGCAAAGGTTATGCGCAGCGCATTACCGTCGGCGCGATCATGTTCGAACCGAACATTAGCCTTCGTTACACCCTCACCGAAGACCAGCCGATCACCGGCCGTAGGGCTGCCGTAATGTCCAAGGTCGTAGATCCGATCGTCGCCCCCTCCCAGACTGTAGCGATAGGTGTCCGCGCCCGCCTGCCCTTCAAGATTGTCGTTTCCTAGACCCCCGTCGAGTACGTCGTCTCCGTCGCCGCCATAGAGGAAATCGCTGCGGTCGAGGCCACGGAACGTGTCGTTGCCGTCCGTCGTGCGACCCGACACGCCCAAATTGACGATGTCACGAAGCGTGAGGCTCGTGCCATCCGCGAAGCGGAACTCCTCGATTGAAGCGCTTCCATCCGCCACCCGGCTATGAGGCAGAAAAAGGGTGTCACCGCCCGCTCCGACGCGGATCACCAATGCGTCGGCCGAGGAAGCATCACGCTCCACGCGGATGTCCGCTGCGGAAATTCCGGGACCGAAAGCAATCGCATCCAGGTCCGAATCCAGTCCCGTATCGTCGATCGTGACAGAGCCGTCGCCAAGACCGAACAGATATGTATCCGATCCCCGACCACCAGCGATCACGTCCGTACCGCCACCGCCCGTTAGCGTGTCGTCGGATACCGTTCCCTTCAACGTTTGATTTCGGGCGGTTCCGACGATGACCGAACCACCGGTTTTGCCGAGAACAGCGCGTGACGTAATATCTCCGCGGCTCCAAACGGCGTCGACGAAGTTGATTTCCTCTATTCCGATATCTCGTGAGAAAGCGGCTCCGCGAAGTTCGACAGTATCGTTGGCATTCTTGCCGATCGCCAAGGCGAGCCTCCCGCCTCCGGAGCTAGCCAATGCCGTAACGTCGACGGAGCGAATATCTTTGCCGAATTCCAACACGTCGTGATCAGCTGCGGACAATTGACCGCTGTCGTTCAGAAGGTCGTGTCCATCACCTGTCCTGTAGATGTAGGTATCACCGCCCTCGCCCCCATCAAGGCGATCATTTCCTGCGCCTCCCTCGAGGTAGTCGTCACCACCCTGCCCGGCGAGCCGATCGTCACCGTCGCCGCCTGCAAGCCAATCAGAGCCGCTATTGAACACGTCCGCAGAAACGCCCGACGCACCGATTAACACGTCGTCGCCGCTTCCTCCCGAGAGCACGTTGCCGCTGCCCCCGCCCGCAACGATAAGATCGTTCCCGTCGCCACCAAAAATCCAGTCGTCGAGCGCGCCGCCGATCAGTCGGTCATCGCCTTCCTCCCCGAAGATATCGTCTCCGCTATTCCCGCCCGTTATCCGATCGTTCCCGCTGCCGCCGTGAAACACGTTTGCGATATGCTTGGGGTCGTTCAGCGCGAGTCCGCTACGGATCCCGCCGATCGACGCGTTCAAGATATCGTCAGAACGGTCTCCTTCAATTATAGTTTTGGCATCGCTATCCACAGTGTCACGAAGCAGAGTCCCATTGAGATACATTGCTCGTTTGCCATTTCTAGGGTCTGCGAGCGTCTCGAAACGGAATTGCACATCACGTGCGGCAGTATTTCCCTTCGATAGAAGATATGAGAACCCACCGTCCCAGTCATTACTACTACGCTTTAGAAGACCGAGTTCACTTGCCTGGGCGAGAGCCAATATCCAATCAGCAGAAAACACGGAATTTGGCTCCGCTGCTATCAATGCGTTTATCGCAGTCGAAGACCTAAGGTAGACCTGCAGTCTTTCTGCCACCGTTAGGTTACCGAGCAGTACCCCCAATCCACCCTTCTCAGGAAGCTCCGATGACAGCGTGCTATTGAATGCGCGCTTTGCGAATACGTCGCCGCCAACGATCTTCATGTCTTTAGCGGCCAGCAACACCCCATATTCGACTAACCCCTGAGGGTCGTCCAAGGACACACGGTTGTCGCTACTTGTATCGTCCTCCCAATACGTGAACGATTTGCCGCGTAAGCCGTAGGAACCAGCATCGACGGATCCGCCGTTCAGAAGATCGCCCCCAATAGCTGAAAGTATACCATTTAGGCTATTTGCAGCACTTTCGCCGAGCTGACGGGCAGCGGTTTTATTACCCCCGTCTTTCTTCCAAACGGAAGCGACCGCAAAACGGTCAGCATTTGCATCATACCCAACTATAGCACCCGACTCTGGCTTGCCCGTGAATAGGCCGCCAATGAAACCGCCGATAAGGTTACCTAAAAACGCGCCTACGGCGGTACCGAGACCCGGAAGAAGGGCCGTACCGACCGATGCGCCGAGTGATCCTCCAATCGAAGCCCCCAGCTGCTCACCAACTTCGTCCCAGTTGGCTATTGCAGATGCCAACTGGTTTCCAACAAAGCTTGCTGCCAGGTTCGTTAGATTTTTTATATTCTCAACGCCTTTGAAGATCGCTTGCGCGGTCGACGCTCCATTTGAGATATTAGTAAGAATTGTGTTCAGCGCAAATCCTGCTGCCGAGTTAAGCGCTTGCCCAGCTAGTCCGTTTACCCCAAGAGTGCCGATTAGCTCAGCAGTCAAGAAAGAGCTTACCGCTCCAATTCCTGCGTTCTCAAGATTTGTCAGGAACTCCTTATCGATACCATCAAACGCCTTACTTATATTTGACGTTATTTTCTCATCACTTCCGAATGCGACGCTATTCAGCACATCCCCTAGATTTGATCCGATAGTCGTAAGCGCCGCGGTCGCGACGACATCCGTCAGAACATTATTACCTGCGAGGTAATGTCCAAATACGCTGCCGATCGCTTCCCCTGCATCGACAAAGTCGATCCCAGTCTGCGGCCGAGTTGCAAGTCGAATAGTCGTGGGCTCGCCGGGCTTCGCGAAAATTTCAATCTGGCCGTTGCCATTTCGCTTTCCTCCGGTCGGGCTGAGGGTTTTGCCGTCGAATATCGCATCTACCGAAACCGTATCGCCATTCGCATCCACACCGGCATCGATGCTGACAAGCGCCACGCCCGACCTCGGATCGGCTGCGATCTGGCGGGCTCGTCTGCCATTGATCACAACCGAACCGTCGGGATTCTGTACGAAGTTCACTGCTGGAAGAACGCGCGACTGTCCTGCGTCTATTGTTGGACTAGCCCCGCCAGACCCGGTGCCGTCCGTGCTACCGCTCGCATAGCTACCCGTACTCTTACCAGTGTACGGCGCGGCCGATGCCTCACCAGAGCTTCCATTGAACTCAATAGGACCTGCGCGCAGTAATTCCTCAAACGAACGAGAAAATTCTGCTGCTAACTCGTCAGTGAAAATCATTCGGGCGCCATTAGGGCCCGCACTGCTCTCAAGTATGATCGTAGTAGCCTTCAGGTTTCTGTTGGCAACGACGATAATATCCGATTCTGATTGCGTATTGTCCGTGATCTTGACCTGACCGCCCGGTAGTTGAGTTACCTGCTGAACATATACACGATCAGATTTACCCTGAACGATCGCCGTAAACGGAGAACCTGTTTCGTCGCTTCCCCATATCAACCCGTTTATTCCATCGTATGCAAACCTTAGAGCCGAACTTACGCCGTCATAAGTAATTCTTCCTGCAACAGTATCGGCCCGAACGAACCACTCTTGCAGCCGCTGAGTTAACTCGCCGGTTGGGTAAATCGTTGATACGTCAAAACCATAGAGTACGGAGCCGAGAGGGCCTCCGGCCCACGAGTACGGCTTCAGCCCCAGCCCAACGACTGCAGAATTAACGTCAGACGTGAATATCTTATTTTTATCGATCACTTCATTTTGTTTAAGCGCGTCAATATAAGCATCTAGCACCGACCTTGCGAGCTGATTGGATGCCCTTTGATTTTCTTCAAATGATATGTGACGGCCTTCATATTGAAAGGCCGCCTCATCATTCATGCCAAACACGAACTGTTTGTAAAATGGCTGACCTGGACCATTAATCTCAGCAGCCACCTCAAGCCATCTTACTATTTCAAAATCCCAGGCACTGTCATTCAGAATCTGGCCGCGGATATACTCATAACCCTCCCAGAGGCTTGAAGCACCATCTTTGCCTACGTTTTTATCCAGGAGGTCTTGCAAGAAGACAATCTGCTCTTCTTTCGTCTGCTTAGGCAGGCTAAGGTAGTCAGTCATTGTTTTTGCCCCCGGAATTCAGAAATGAAATGGTCTCAGCCTGGGATTGCGATATCTCGATATCGCTAGCCGGAGGTTTTCTGTATAAAATTAGAACATATTTGTGATCAACGATGAATTTGTAGCCACAGGCGTAGTAACCTACGTCCGTACACAAAACCTCATATTTTCCGTAAACGCGCTTTTTGCCGTTACCGTGCCTAGTTGGCAATACCGACATGTAATCTGGCTCGGTGAAAACCTGCAGACGGGAATCCAAAATTAAGTGAAAACTACCAAACTCTATTCTTAGAAATTTCTTATTTCCGCCATAGTAAGATACCACACGTGAGGAACTTGTATTAATCCTGAAGCCGTCGACGTCAGCAACAAATGATTTTGCAGGCTCGTTCACTGAACAGGATCCAAGCATAAGAGAAGATAGACCGATAAGTATATTTCGCTTCAGCATTATGGTAACTTCTGTGTTACAGAAGGCTTTTGGTCTACACCTTCGGCCCGCAAGACTTCTCGAACTTGCTCAGAACAACTTACTGTGCGCAACGCGTTGAGGCGCTCTTTGGCCTCAGTTAATCCGGGCAGTTTCAAGCGCTGCCCCAAGCGGACCATTCTTCCGTATTTTTGCGTACCGACTGGCGCCGTATAAAATACTTGGGGCTCTTGGAACGAGTCACGAGCGGCAAGCTCATACCAATGTTTCGCTACAGCTGCGTTGCAATGCCCGCCGCGCTCGGCCTCATATCTGCGCCCGAGCTCATATGCTGCTTGCTTGTCTCCTCGGTTCGCGGCGGCCTTCAAGCGGCCGTCATCTGGCCAATCACCCTCAGGGATAAGCAGCGTTGACAAAGCAAGGGCTAGAACGAACATGTGGTATCCTACGCGCGTGTTTCATAACAGACGGTACGCGCCCGGTCTGGGCGGATGCGAGACGCGAGCCTTTTAACGGATGCTAGACCGCTGCAGATGCTGTACAAGCTCATCGCCCGTATCCGCTGCTATCGCGCTCGGCTTCCGTGATCCCGATATTGGATCTACCGTCATCATCTTGAACGCTTTGTTTCGAAACACGCCAGTCAACATATCGGCGAACATCAGCTCGGCTTGCTTGTTTTCGGCGTCAGAGAATGGGGCGATCAACTCGACAAGCCAACGACGATCTCCTGAACTCCACTCCCCGTCGCCGGCAACGCCGTAGCGGAATGTGTCGTTCATAATCTTTTCCTCGCCAACAGCGTCAGTCATCGCCCACAATGCGGCGCCGATCGGCTTGTCCCCGCTGTAGAAGAGATGAAACTGTTTGAGCACTATGGCAGGCATGACTAACCAATTGAGCTCCACGACCTTCAGATCGCTATGCTTCGATGAATTGCTCAGCAACCAAGTGATTTCGCCAAGTACTTGGCTGATTGTCGCAGGGTCTTTCTTTGCTTGGCTGCCGGTCACGATATGGTCCCATCAAAAGGAGTTTTTTTGGCACGGAAATCATCGCTCGCGTGCCGCTTCCAATCTGGTCTGCGTCACGGGGCTCATCAGGTAGCTACCAATCGTACGACGACCGATACGAATGTCAGCCGTAGCCGACATCCCAGGCGTCAATAGTGACTGCTCGCCATCTCGATCAATCGTCGCGCGCGACAACTCTACGCGTGCGGTATACACAAGCCCTAACTTGTCGTCGTCCACAGCGTCCGATCCTACGCTGATCATCCGACCGGGTACTGTTCCATAACGTGTAAAGGGGAAGGCTTCGATTTTGACGGCCACCGACTGTCCTGTTCGAACAAAGCCGATGTCCTTGTTCAGAACCTTGACTTCAGCGACTACGGCACCGCTGCTCGGTACTATCATCATAACCGGCTTAGCAGCCTCTACGACGCCGCCGACCGTGTGGATCGCCAACTGGGCGACGGTTCCGTCAACGGGACTAACCAGCAGTTGCAGACTTGACCGCTGCTTCGCCTTGATCAGCTCTTCTCGGCGAAGACGAACGTCAGCATCTGCCTTGGTTAGATCGATCAGGACCTTGGAGCGCGCTTCCGCTCGCGATTGTGCCATACCACTGCCCGCTGCTGCCATCTGAGCGCTAGCCTTGCTGGAGGTTTCAATTGCAATGTCACGATCGCGGGCCGCCGAGAGCCTTTGGCGTCGCATCTCAATAACTTTCAATTTCGAAACAAAACCCTTGGATAGCAGCTGCTCATTGGCAGCTATCTGTTCATCCAAGAGGGGCAGCGTTTCCGTCAGTTTGGCAGCTTGGACATTTGCCTCTCCTCGAGCAGCGATCGCTGCCTGTCGATCCGCAACATGGGTCGCAGCGGTCGCCAAGATATCGTCCAGTTGTGCCCGAGCGAGCGCCGCCTGGTTCGCTGCTATCTCGGGAGCAATGTTCGGAGGTGCGACGAAGAAAAGTGCCCCGCCGTTCAAGGCGGAGAGAATTGCTCGAGCTCGGGCAGCGTCCAATTCCGCAGACTCTAGGGCACGTTCCGCTTGAACGGACTCCGCCCCCGAAACGGTAGGATCGAGTTCGACGAGCGGCTGCCCTTTGCGAACCCTTTGACCATCACGAACCAGGATTGCACGAACTACGCCCGGTTCGGCAGGCTGAATAATCTTGACGTTGTCGACCGGGATCAGGCGTCCTTGAGCGGACGCTACAACGTCGACGCGTCCCAGTGTCAGCCAAGCAATGGTAAACGTTAGAAGGATGAGGAGCGCCCAAGTCGTTACCCGTGCCGTAGGTGAGACCGGTTGCTCGATGATCTCCATCGCAGCCGGGAGGAATGACACTTCTTCTGCTCGGACCAAACCTTTGGCGCGAGCCTTCTCCTCGGCAAGCGCCGCACGGATGGATCCCCAATGATATGCGATGGTGCTCATGCGGTTCCTCCGCTTGGGCCCATCTGGCGGCGATGCAGACTGGCGTAGCGTCCATCAAGACGAAGCAATTCATCGTGGCTGCCCACCTCGACGATTCGCCCCTTCTCCAACGTCATGATCCGATCGCACTGTCTGATCGCCGACAGGCGGTGAGCAATGATCAGCACGGTACGTCCCCGAGCCATAGCCTTCAGGTTGGCCTGAATGATCTCTTCGCTCTCGGCGTCCAGTGCCGAGGTAGCCTCGTCGAGGATCAAGATGCGCGGCTGCGTGACGAGCGCGCGCGCGATGGCGATCCGCTGCCGCTGCCCGCCCGAAAGGTTGACGCCTCGCTCCTCGATTACCGTGTCGTAACCTTGGGACAAGGTCAGAATGAAGTCGTGTGCGCCGGAAAGCTTGGCTGCGGCCATGACGTTTTCCAGCGGCATCGCGGGATTGGCAAGGGCGATGTTCTCGCGGATCGAGCGGTTGAAGAGTAGGTTCTCCTGCAACACCACGCCGATCTGTCGGCGCAACCATGCGGGGTCGATCTGCGCCACATCGACGCCATCGATGAATATGCGCCCGCCGGCGGGAGTATAGAGCCTTTGCAACAACTTGGTCAGCGTCGATTTGCCGGACCCCGACGAACCCGCGATCCCAAGCGTGCCGCCCGGCGGCAGCTCGAACGTGATGTCGTCGAGCGTCCAAGGCCCATCGAGCGCGTATCGGAACTTCACCGCGTCGAAACGGATCTCGCCTTTGACTGCCGGCAACGCGACACGTGACCCAGCGCCCGGTTCAACTGGGGTGTTGAGCACATCGCCGAGCCGATCAATCGACAGGCGTACCTGCTGGAAATCCTGCCAGAGCTGAGCCATGCGTATGACCGGGCCAGATACGCGCTGTGCAAACATGTTGAAAGCAACCAGACCGCCTACGGTAAGCGCCCCGGCTATGACCTCTCGGGCACCGAAGAACAGGATCGCGGCGAGGCTGATCTTGGATATCAGCTGGACGGCCTGGCTGCCGGTGTTTCCGAGATTTATCACACGCTGGTTCGCAGCGCTGTAACCGGCCAACTGCCGTTCCCACCGATCCTGCCACTGCGGCTCGACGGCGGCAGCCTTGATCGTCTGCATGCCTGATACGCTCTCTACGAGCAGCGCGTTGTTTGCGGAGCCGCGCTCGAACTTCTCGTCGAGCCGACGACGCAGCGGTCCGGTGACCAGGACCGAGACGACTATGTAGGCCGGGATGGTGGCGGCGACTATCCAGAACAGAGTGGACGAGTAGATCCACATCGCGACGAGGAATACGACCGTGAAGGCGGGGTCGACAAGTACCGACAACGAGGCGTTCGTGAGAAACTCACGGATCGATTCCAGTTGCCGAACACGCGTTACCGTATCGCCTACACGACGCCCCTCGAAGTACGAGAGTGGCAGCGCCAGCATGTGACGGAACAGCTTTGCGCCCAGTTCTACATCGAGCTTCTGGCTGGTCTCCGAATACAATCTCGTGCGAAGCCATCCGAAAACTGTCTCCCAAAGCGACACCGCCAGAAAGCCGATCGACAGGACCTGCAACGTGGCAAGCGTGTTGTGGACGAGTACCTTGTCGATTACGTTCTGGAAGAACAGCGGTGCAGCGAGACCGAGCAAGTTCAGCGCCAGCGTTATGAGCAACACCTCGCCAATCAGGCGGCGATACCGGACGATCTGGGGAATGAACCAACTGACGTCGAACCGTCCGGACGAGCCGGCTACGCCCTCGCGCGTCGTGACGAGCACTATCTGGCCGGACCAGATATCTTTGAGTCCGTCGGCGCCTAGCTTTTCGATCGGATGCCCGGGACGCTGGATCAAGGCCTCGCCCCCGGCGATGCGTCCGATCACAAACCAGCCGGCCGGACCATCCGCCATGACTGGTAAAGGAAGACGGCTCAATCGCGCAAAATCGGTGTTAATGACCTTTGCGCGGACGCCAGCCTGGCGCTTCGCTAATCGCAAAATGTCGTCGGCGATCAACGGCTGTTCGTGACCAAGCTCGTGCCGGAGCTGCTCGGGGTCGACGGCAATCTTGTGCATCGCCAGGACAGTCGCAAATGCGACTAACCCAGTTTCCGAATTGCCCGCGAACCTAGCCTGCACGCTGCCCAAGCGCATTTTCCCCCGCACCGAAGCCCAACTGGGGTGCAATTTCACCATATCGCACGACTAGCGGCGGTCAAACTCTTTGTAAGGAAACTACCGTTTCGGACTCAATTCTTTTCATGGGGCAGAAGATCGAACGGACAGATGGTGCCGTGATTAATCCGCTTTAGAGAGATTGATCAATTTTCATCGATCAGGAGCCCACAGCACACCCGCCAAGGGTCAAGCAGTCGCTAACGACGGCGCCAGCGAACGAACAAAGTCCGTCAACGTCTCAGGTGGTAGTCGAGAGGTCATATTTCAGAGACGGTTTATGCAGCTTCTGCAAGTGGTTAATCTTGCACAGTCTCAGCTTGCAAGATACCAATATAATACCTATATCCTGTTTCGGAATTCGGAAATGGAGTCCTTTTATGTCTGATACCGCCCTCGATCAAAGCCCTGTCGAGCTTGCAACGGAATTGACGGTTGCCTGGTTGGCGAATCCCAACACGCGCACCAATGCTGACGACGTTCCGGCCTTCCTGAACAAAATGTACGAAACTGTTTCGGTGCTGGTCGGCGGAAACGCTGCGGCTGCTGTACCCGAGGCACCTGCTCGAGAATACACCCCGGCCGTGACGGCGCGTAAGTCGCTTGCCAGCCCCGATCATATCATCAGTATGATCGATGGTAAGCCGTACAAGACGCTGCGTCGCCACCTTGCCACTAACGGCATGACGCCAGTGGAGTATCGTGAGCGTTATGGCCTGAAGGCTGATTACCCCATGGTCGCTCCGACCTATTCGGAAGCACGTCGCACGATGGCGAAAAGCATTGGTCTGGGTCGCAAGCCCGGTCAAACAAATGCAGCCAAGGCGGACGCCAAGCCCACCCCGGCTCCGCGCAAGCGCAAGACTGAAGAAACGGCAGCCGAATAAGCCATGGCCTGGCTTCCTGGAAAACGGGAAGCCGGGCCGCTGTGGAATGCAGTCTATGTCGCCTGCAAGCGGCTGCTCAGGGCCTCCAGGGTCGTCAGACGGTGGCTCATGGCCGCCAAAGGGCACGATGTGTGGATAGCGGGTCTTCAAGGCCCCGGCTCGCTGGCACCAGCCGGAAAACGCCTGTAAAAGGTTGCGACCGAGACGCCGATCTCCCCGGCCACGTCTCGCGGACGATCGCGGAACGGAGTTTCATAGGTTCTGTTTTGAGTAAGATCGGTGCGGTTTCCCCCCTGCCCCGCCGGTCACATGCGCCCCGCTGCCCCCTCCGCAGCGGGGCGTTGCCATTTCAGATCACAGCGTGGTCGCAGCGTGGTCGCAGCGTCATCGCTGACGACTAAAAACGTCTATATGCTACTCAAGTAACCGCCCGAGTGTTATAGCGGAACGGAAAGGAAGGCCCGTGAGCAAGACCAGCCTCAACCAGATTATCGAGGGTATCGATAGGAACCTTTCGTTCCTGCATAAGGAGCGTTGGGCGCTTCGTTACGCGGATCTTCTCGACACTATTCAGGCCACCACTGGCGACGAACAGGATCGCGCCAAGCAGGCGTTGCGCGAGCACAACGCGATCCGAAATAAGCCGGAGACTAGCCGGGGCCCTTTAGTGGAGCAGGCGCGCGCGAATTACACGGCTCACGCATAAGCATGGCTGACAATCAAAAGGCGCTTGGAGACGCCGAGCGTGAGGCGCATTCGCGTCTGATTGCTGACCTCGCCATGGAAGACGCCCCGGCTGTAGCACAGCCAAAGGTGGTCTTGACCGCCGGGCAGCCCGGTTCCGGCAAGAGCATGATCGTTAACCGTGTGTCGGTGCAATTTCAGGGCATTAAAGAGCCGGCGATCGTCGTTGATCCCGATGCCATCCGCCCGACCCTGCCATACATGCGTGAACGGATCGCCAGCGGCGACTTGAATATCCCCGGCGCGGCTTTTCAGGATGCGGGGACCATCGGTGCGCGGGTTGTTGAGATGGCCGCCGAGGGGCGGCGTAACATCATCTACGACGGTACGCTGTCCAACGTGAAGTATGCTCGAATGAGCATCGAAAATCTCAAGGAGCAGGGTTACCGCGTCGAAATTCACGGCATGGCTGTGTCCCCTGATTTAAGCCACGCCAGCACGTATGAGCGGCGCGAAATACAGATCAAAAGTTCCGCGACGGGTTTCGGTCGTGGCGTAGGCGACGATTTCCATGATCAAGCCGTCTCTGGCTTAGTTTCGACAATCGGGACTTTGCAGGCTGAGGGCATTGTTGATGCGATCGTTCTTTATGATCGGCAAGGCAATGTCGTTGGCAGCACACGCTTGGAAGCCGGTCAATGGGTGCCGGATGAGCAGATGGCAGAGACGTTGAAGAACGCCCACCAGAACCCCAACGCTCGCACGCTTCGCGATACCGCCGCAAGTTGGGAAACCGCCTCTAACTTGATGAAGGATCGTGGCGCTGATCCGCAGGAGCAGCAGAAGGTTGACAGCTTCCGTGACACGGCAGTGAAGCGCAGCCCTTCCCCGGCTGAAAGCGCAGTCGAGTTCGAGCGTGCATGTTCCGAGGAGGGCAAGCGGATCGTCACCCGTGCGACCAGCCTTGATGAGCGGCTAGTGGATAAGTGGACTGCGTTGAACAAGGCGCACGGAGAGATTGCAGCTGCGAAGCCCGGCGGGCCGACATGGATGCCGGGACATGCCGCTAAGGAAGCGGACTGGCGTAGCCAGTGGGATGCGAGCGCCAAGGCGATATCCGACAATGTGGCCCGCCGGGATCGCATCGCTCCCTACACCCAAGCCCCTATCCCCGGTTATCCAAGTAAGGTGGAAGAAGCGGCGGTAACGAAGGTTCAGCGCCGCGACCCGCAGTTGGCAAAAGAGGGCATGGCCTTCCGCGCCGCAGAGCGGCAGCAGAGGGCGCAGGCGATTGCTGAATCGCGGGCACAACAGCAGAGCAATAACCAAAAACTCGGCCGCTGAATTTTAGCCGCTAAAACTTTTCGCGTGATTATCGGGGTATCACACACCGGGAAACCGGGCCGGAACGGCCGGGACGGCGATCTAGAAGATGCCGAACAATTTCCGGGCTCGCTTGCCGGCCGCCAGCCTCTCCATAGCATGAGCTAATTGCGCGGTAGCTTGATAAGCCGCAGATTGCCGATGAGACGGTAGATGCTTCTCGATCATGGCCGGCGCAAATAAATGGCACAACGTCCGTGAATAATCATGAGCTTCGGTTCGGGTTAGTTTGGTTCCATATCGGAAGTGTCGCATCGGAAATTCGATCGCATCAGCGTAGCCGCTATATAAGTTGTATTGCGCATCTTCATTGGGATCATTGTCGTTGAATATGTTTTCGGTCATTTTCTGTTGTAACACGGCAAGGTAGTCGCCCAGTGCATCGTAGTTCATACAACTCCTATCCGCCTTGTTTTGAATAATAAGGGCCTAAGCTAAGCTACCTTCCCAATCGACGGCGAGAAGCGTTCTCCTGCTTCATGCATTCTTCAAGGATCATATACGATCCACCGGCCGCTTGAGCGACCCGATCGCAGTAGCTTGACGGCGTAGGTTGTTCAGTTTTCGAGGTCGTACCGGCGACCCGTTGAAGAAGCTCAAAATGTTGAATGTCGGCGAAGCAGTGGTCGAGGTTTTCCACGTCGCGGGAACCAAGTGCACGATACAAAGCCCAACATTTTTTTATCTGATCGGGTCGATATTTGGTCGGCGTTTCATGGTCCAAGCCGAATAGCGCGGAGTCGACGCTTAGGATCGCAGACGATTGCATGAGAGTGCAATGGCTTACGTCATTATAAAGATCGGCGATCTTCGAGTAATCCAATCCCCGGCAATGCTCGTTTGCGCTTGATTGCATATGCTCAGCCTGCGCTTTCGTCAGTTTCTCCAAGATCGCAGCGAACTTCGGGGGAAACGCGCGATCACTGCCCGCCGGTTGGACTTGCGCAACCGCCGCACACGGCAGCGCCGTTAATAGGAACGCTAGAAAAAACCGCATCGTAACCCTTAAAGCGAAAGCCTCGGCAGTCTAATAGGTCATTTCGTTTCCGGCCGATAGCGTGCCAGGTCCACGTAGTAAGCCTGCTGGGTCGAGGTCCGCCAATGGGAAGAACATTTCTAATGTTTCTGCATTAATTTCAGGAACCATTATTTTCTCAAAATCGAATATCTCTCTACCATTCAAGAACAGCTTGCCGTCTGCCGAGTTTGGCCATCGTACAGCTATTTCTAACGTTCTTAGGTATGGGTAAATCTTGAAAACTTGTGGTGCCCCGCCAATAGGTCCTTTCAGGTCTAGCTTACGGTCTATGAATTCGGGTTTTGTCAGCATATCAGCTAGTGCTAGGAATGGTTCCATATTAAGAGACTTACTATCATTGTCACTGATGATGCGAGAAAGAGTGTCATAGTAATGATTAGAAATGTCGCCAATCAGTGCGAATTGTCCGGGCTTTTGTAGGCTTCCTATCTTTGATTTTGGAAAGCGAGGCGCTGCCGCTACGTATCTTTTTGGACCGCCATCATAAACTATCTTGTTGATTATTGGACGTTGCAGCTTCCAAGAATACACAGCAATTATGAATGAGGTTTCTAGCAATTCAGATCTGAGATCGGCAGGATCAATGTATGATTCAAGAAACTTGTTAGCGAGATCGGCAAGTCTTCTAGGAAGCTGTGTACCATCAAGCGCACGATCGAGGTTCTTTTTATAGTGCTGAACATACGAGATAAACTGATTGATTATAGGGTAGGCGATCAAAGTGCTTCCACAAAAGCCTACGGCAGCATCACCGCGTGGAAGGGGAAAGATCTTTTGGCATACATCAATATTTCCCCCACCAGATAGGCGGCTGTCCGAGCAAAAGACTATCTCTGAGTATTTTCCGAGTTTGCGTTCCCATGCGACAGTGATAGTGATTGGATTTTTCCTAAATGAATATTTTATTATAAGTGCGGCAGGATCATGTTTGCTGACTTATGGGTCTGATTTTCGAGGAACAACATAACCATATCGCACTATAGACCTAGCCACCCACGAGTAAGACGCGCAATGCATACCGTCTTTGCTAACGCGTGCCCAAGCAAGGTCAATTACCTGATCCCCCCACCGTTGAGCAACCCAGCGGATCGTCGCCGCGGCATGGCGATTATGGGGCAGCAACCAGACCGCACGGCCAACCTTAAGCCGTCCTCTTATGGCGTACAGGTTTGTCGGGAGGTCTGGGTTTTCCGCGTCATTTCCACCGGCCGAAATCACCGCAGCGGCATACGCGATCGTCGGGGTGCGCTTCAGGATGGCCGTCGAGCTAAGCCCCTTTTGCGTAATGAACGCGCATTGCTCGCCAACGATGGTCCGAACCTCAGCAGCCGTCGCGACCGCATGACTATCCCCAAGAATGAGGCAAGGGATCATCGACCGAAGCGAGCTTCAATATCGGCCGCTAGTGTATCCCGCGCGGCAATCTCGCCGGCCGCAGCATCAAGGTCGATCGCGAAGTATTCGCCATCCGCCGGCTTGAGGCGGGCCGCCAGGTATCCCCGTACGATCGATTGTGCCTCCGCCGTTTTCGCCCAACGCGCCAGCGCTGGCGTGTCGGCAAATCCCCCTGCGGAGAGCATTTCTATAATTGCCCGGCTACGATCCACGGCGTTGAGCGTGATCGGGACCGACGCCAGGCCAGCAGGATCTACCCGCATTCCAATGCCGATCCCGTCCGGATCGATCATTGTTCGGCCGAGATCGAGCGCGAGACATAGCCGGGGGCCTGATAGGCAACCCTGATCGGCGCAGCGTATTCCAGAGGGCGGACAGGTGTCGCGGGAGCCCGTAGGATACGCCGTGTCGGCTTTGCCGTAATCCGGACAGGCGATGCGGACGGCGACAGGCTAGCGGTTCTCAGCGGCGCTTGAGCAGCCGGTGCAGCCGCTACCGTCGCGATTGTTTGCGGAGTTGCCACAGTCAGGGTGTCATAGGTGTGGAACCGAGCCGCCAGCCAGTTTCCCCATTGGCGTGCGCCAATCATGATCGCCGCACGGTAAGGCGCATTATGGCGCGGGGTACGTGAATGGTAGTTCGCCACTCGCGTCCAGATATCACCGCGATCATTCTTGATGTGTCCGCGCAGTCGCCATGCGGCCAGATCGAACGAGAAGCAGCCCGCTTTCGCTACGTCACCCGTGCCGATGCCGTAGCGCGCGAGCGTCCGGATATAGGCCGTGTTGAACTGCATCGCCCCGATATCGTATGTCGCATTCGTATTGCGGACCCACTGCCCCGGCCGGCCGCCTTCCCGTTGGGCGACAGCGAGGATGATATTGGCAGGAACGGCATATTTCGCCGCGGCAGCGACAGAGCACACGACCCGTTCGCGGATGGCGGGAGGAATATCAGCCGGCATCATGAGCACGTCCCCGGTTCACAAAATCATCGACCTCGCCCGCAGCGGATGACGGGTTATCCCGACGCGAGCTACCGGAGATCGCATCGCCGCCAAATCCACCTGGATCAGCGCCGATCGCCTCACTTGGACCACCATCGCCATCGAGCGCGCCGCCATCCGAACCACCGGCCGGAGCAGGGCCGGTATTAGCGCTGTCAGACGGACCGGTTGCGGGTGCCAATGACTCGGGCGTCGATTGAGCGGCTTCCGTTGGTGCCGCCGCTGGCGCTGGCGTTGGCGGATGCGCCGCAGCGTGCGCGTCTTGAATCCGTGAGGACAGTTTACCCATCGCCGAGCGATCAACCCGGCCCTGTAATGCTTCGCCAACCATCCCGGCCGCATTCTTGCCGAGGATCTTTGCAGCACCCCAACCAGCCCCGCCAGCGGCAGCAGCGCCCGCCGCGCCGGCCGCAGCGCCAGAAGCCGAGCCACCAGCGCCAGCGCCGCCGGCTTCGCTACTGCCGCCATCACCGCCGGCGGGTTCGTTGCGCGCGGCATCCGCCGCGTTTGCGCCACCGCCACCGCCACCGCCACCGGCTCCACCGCCGCCGGCTCCACCGCCGCCCGCGCCGGGTTCACCAGCGGCCGAAGCAGCCTGACTACCGGTATCGGAAGCCGCCTCGCCGCCGGTCGCGGCCGATCCGTTATCGTTCGATGACATGGGCGAGGACGAGGACGACGTAGAACCCATCGCCGCTTCCATCGGGGAACCGCCACCGCCCGGTGAACCGCCGCCATCTGACGGGGCCGCCGCATCAGTCGCAGAGGTCATCGCGGAGCCGGCACCGCTGCTAGCCATGTCCGCCTGTGCGGATTTGAACGCAGCCGCGATAGCCTGCCCACCGCCGACCATATTGGCCGCGCCTGCCGCCATGGCAGCACCACCTGTTGCCGCGGCAGCTGCTGCCATACTGGCTGCACCCATTGCAGCCCCTGCACCGAACCCGCCGACTGACCCAATCGCGCCAATGCTGCCACCAGTAATTACGCCGGCTACCATTCCCGGCACTTTGTTTACGAGTGCAAGTAGCACGATACAGAAAACGAGCATGGTTCCGAGATCTTGGACCTTCATCGAGACACCCGCGCTTGTATAATAGGTATCAAGGAAGGTTTTGCCGATGCCGACGATTAGGACCATCGTCATAAGTGATGCACCGACTGCGAGTACGGTCTTGAAGTAATTGATCGCCATATCAGAGGTCCAGCGCGAGCCACCGAACCCAAGAAATATAACGCCAGCGTATGCCAAGATATAGGCTGACGCGAGGAGCAAAAGCATGTTGACGCCCACTAGGGCGAGGACGATTAGGATGCCTAATCCACAAAGAAGCTGAAATAAGCTATCAATTGGGTGCCACCCGGAGGTAGCCGCAACAACTCGACGGAAGATATCAAAGCCAATATCGACAATACCAGACGGTGATAGATCGTTTGGCAGGTGCGATGCTTCTGCACCGATACTCCGCAATCCATTCATGAGAGCGAGTCCGATCGCAGGGCCATTGAGCAGCAGCCACCAATAGAAGCCCGCGAAAATTACAAATCGGATCAGCTCGGTTGCGAACTCTCCTAAATCAACCCGCTTCAACGCCATCTGTCCAAAGGTCCAGATCATGCTAATCGCAGCAAGGCCCCAAAAAAGAATCGTTGCATGATGCGTGAAAACATTAGCCCATCCGGCCGCAACAGCCTGATATTTTTCTAATACGTCATCCAGCATCCCTTCAGGTTGAACCTGTGCCGTGGCGGGAGATGCCATGACCATTAGCGCAAGTGGTGAATACTTTACGAGAGAAGCGGTGCTGCGGCGGATCATCGAGCTACCCTTACTTTGGAGCGTAAGTACGTTTCGGAGGGGTTGGGTTAGTCTCGTAAGCGTCGTTGTAACGCGGAGTGGAGGCGTAAATGACTACTGCAATCACGGCGACAACGACTATAACTGCAAGGATTATGTAATTCCGCTTCATGCTTTCCTCCTTTTACTTCGGCGAGTAAGTGCGTGACTGTTTTTGGTTCGTCTGGTGAGCACTCATGCGTGCCGCGTCTTCTGCCGCCAGTCGGTCGAGTTGCATTTGGGATTGAGCGGTCGCAGCCGCGCTTTGAGCGAGCAGAAGACCACGAATGTTTTGAAGCTCCCCCGTGCTTTTTGCGGCGAATTGGTTGGCATAGCCTATCGCTTCCATTTGACCTCTAGCGGTTTGTGCATTGGCTTGGAGACGATCGAGCGTGCGCCCGTCAGTCGCAAGTTGCGACTGTTGCGCGTCCAGCCCCCTAAGTGTGTCGGCATTTGCAGCCATTGCCGTAGTCATTTGAGCCCGCCGAGCACTATCTGCCGCCGCTTGTTCGGCCGCTGAGCATCCACCGGCACCGTAGCAAGGAGAGCTTTTGTAATAGTTTGGATTCTTGTATTTATCGAGATACTGGCTCATGCCGCCAGCTTGGTTCTTGAGAGAGTTAATTTGGTTTACCGACGACTGTAGGTTGTCGATCGTTTGTGTGGCGTTGTTCCAAATATACGCTGACGGGGCGGCCGTATTTTGAAGCATATTCTGGTACTGTTGAAGCTGGGTCTGATATTGTTGAACTTGTTTGGCGACAGCAGCCACACTTTGGATCGCGGTTGTCGTCGTCTGTTTGACCGCAGCTACGTCGACGACGGCAAGCTGAGCCGAAACCGGCGCAACCATCACCGGTGAAGCGATCAGGGCGGCGAGGCCGATTTTAGCGGCTAAAATTTTGGTACGCATTGTCTGTCCTCCTTGCTGTTAGTAGTCGAAAGCACGGTAAGGTTTGGAAAATGTCAGGTCTTTGAGCACGACCACGTTGAACCGGTAGCCGGGGCGGATCGTAAGCGTAGGCGCGACGGTAAGGTTCTTCTGAATCATCATGGCCGTCGCTTGACCAAGCTGTTGACCCAATGCCTCACTCAGAGCCGAACCCGCGCTTTGGCGTCCGTTATTATTGTTGAAATTGGATTGCGGCTGACTGAGCGATGCACCGGCAGTAACGCCAGACATGATAAGTGCCGACCCAAATATCCGCAGATAATGGTTGTTCACCTTATCCTTGAATCCGGCATACCCTGCGCTATCCGCGCCGGGCATCGATCCAATGTCCATTGCTTTCCCGTCCGGGAAGATGATGCGCTGCCATGCGATTAGAACGCGGGATTGCCCGTACTCGACCTGTGCGGAGTATTCACCGACAAGGCGGGCACCTTGTGGAATGATAAGATACTTCCCAGTTGGCGTGTCATAAACATTCTGCGAAACCTGAGCGACAATCTGACCCGGTAGTTCCGAGTTAATACCAGAGATCAGCGTGCCGGGGATTACGAAGCCAGCGCGCAGTTCATACTTGCTACGCGGCGCTTGGGGAGCAGATGACATTTGCCACCGATCGCCCCCGGCTTTGTTTCCGAACCGGCTTATATCATTGGTATTGGCTTGTCCGGAGCCGCCGGCAGCGCCGCCCCCTGCCCCGCCAGCCTGCCCTTGGAGGGCCGCAAGAGTTTGGAGATCCGCGGCCGAGGGTGCGTTACCCTGTGCAGCATTGGCAGCAATTTGCTGGCGGACAGCATCGAGTCGGGCCGACGTATCATCGCCGCCAGTCTGGCCGCCGGGCGAACCACCGCTACGAGCCGCAGCCATCTTTATGTTCGTCGGCGCACGTACTGCGTCGGCGAACATGGCATCCTTTGCTTGGCGCATGGCTTCCAACCTTTGCCGGCGAGCAGACACTTCGGGAGAAACTGGCGGCGGGCCATAGTTTCCGGTTGATCCGCCGGGCGGCATCGGGGGCATGTCAGGATTGACGGGTGCGATCGGCACACCATTGGCGTCATAGGCCGTAGGGCCGGGAACGATCGTAGGTTGAACTGGCGGGATCGGTGCAGCCCCGATCGCGGCCACCTCGCCCCCAAGCGGCATATGATCGTATCGCTCTCGCGGCCGAAGTCATGCTGCCGTTCGTGTCCGACGATCGGGCCGCGCGGATCCGGCTGGGAATGGCTTTAGCGGAGCGTGGCCTGCTGGCGGCGCGCTTGGCGGCGACGGCAACTGAGCAACTCGCCGCGCTACAGCAGGCCGAAGCGGCGACCGCGGAGATCGAAACGACCGCAGCAGGTCCTCGATAGATGGCGATGTTTAGCTTCGCCGAGGGAGTCCTGCCGGCGGGCGCGGTCGTAAGCCGAGCGGCGGGGCCATACTCGTTCACTGGTTCGAACGGTCTGATCCAGTTCGGCAGCGCGGCGAATGTCGCGCGCATCGATTTCGACCCGGTATCGCGCGTATGTCGCGGGCTTTTACTCGAACCGCCGCGGACGAACTATCTCGTCAGCGATGCAGCAACAATTCCATTGTCGTCCAATATCGGCTCGTCTTGGGTCGCCAATACGGGAATCGCCCCTGACGGAACGATGACTGCCGACCGCATGGTGAACACCAACGCCAACGCGTCTCACGGTTTTGAGTTAAGGGCATCCTCTAGCCGCCCAGCTGGCGCACTGACCTTTTCCGCCTATGCTCAGGTATCCGGGCTGCCAAGGCTCGGGTTGCGGACCTACGACGGCGCCAAGTATTTTCACCGCGGGACCTTCGATTTAACGACCGCTAAAGTCGTCTCATTAGGCGGAACCGGAACGGCGGCAATCGTCGACTCGGGAGGCGGTCGGTATCGCTGCTCAACATCCGGAACCTCCGGGGCAGCTGTTCTCAACTTCATCATCGAAGCCGGAACGTCCGCTTGGCTCGTTCAACAGATTTCGCAGGGTGACGGCGTCGCGGGCGTCTATGTGTCGGGCGTACAGCTTGAAGACGGCCTAGTCGCAACGTCGTTGATTCTGGCTCCTACAGCGCCGGCCACTCGCCCAGGAGAAAGCCTTTGGCTCAACTGGGCGGCGCAGGGGATCGCCGATGGGCTATACAGCGTCCTCTACACATTCGCGGACGGCTCGATGCAGGCGATCGAGCAACAGGTCACCGGGGGGGCGTCGACCGTCTCCGCGACGAGTCTGAAAAGCTACACGATCCGCTCCGCAAGCATCCTGCAAACACCCGCTGCCCGTTCCGTGACGATCGGAGATCGCGCGCTCAGGTCGACTACTCTGACGGACATCGGCAGCCGCGCCGCCATAATTCTGAACTGAGGAGACATTCATGCCGATACCCGCAACCGCGCTCGCATTCGAGCAGCCGGTCGATCCATGTGACGTGCAGGATTACGCGATTACCCTGTCGCAGGGGCCAGCGGATGCCAAGCCGCCCCCGTTCCTGCTACCAGGCGAGACGGTTGCGTCGTTCGCAATGGCTGTCGGTGCCGAGGCTGCCGCGGCTGGCCTGCAAATCCGGAGCGACGCTGGCTACGCGCCGACGTACGTCGCGAACAAGATCACGTTCTGGCCTGTTATCGCAGCGGGTCAGCAGGGCTCAGCGCTATTTGACGGCGACGGTGTCCGGCTGGCGATCGAACTGACCGTCGTCACGAGCAACAGTCCAGCACGGACGAAGCAGCGCTCGATCGTGCTGCGGGTCGCGCACCTGTTTGCGACCGCGGCATGACCGTCTCACGAAAGGATAAGGCCGTGATCATCGGTACCGTCGACAATTCGACTACGGCTGAAATCGACTTTCCGTTCTTCACCGGCCCCGCCGGGATTCGCGAACTGAACGACGGTCGGCTTCAGGTCGCCTACTTCGCCCCGCGCGCGGCGGCGGCGAGGGGCGGGGGGCGGATTGGCGAGCAGCGCTACATCGTTGACGGGCCCGCGACCTTGTCTTCGCTTAAGGGAATGATCGTCATGTACGTTCGCCCTACGCCGGAAGAATAGATCGCAGCCGCCCTTCCCTCTAGCTACCGACTCGAAATTCAGCCTCCCCCGAAGCGACCATCAGGATTTTGCCTGAAGGCCATAACGAGCTTCAATATGCCGGTCGACGTCGGCGAAGCCCTTAGTCGCGAGTTCCCCTTGACCAAGGATCGCGGCCGCAACGATGCCGTCGAGACGCGCGCGAGCTGCCTCTGCTAGAAACGCGGACCGGTTCGATGCGACAGCGTCGATGCCACGAAGCAAGTTTTCATCGATCGATACAAGCACGCGCGCGGTCTTCGGCGCGACTTCCGCGCGGACCATGACGAACGCAACGTCGTCCGCACCCTCAACTGGCTCGATATCATCGATACCAGATGGCTCAGGGATAGTGTCCTTGTCCTTCGTCATCGCATCGATGTGAAACGCGAGCGCCAATTCTGCGCGCACGCATGCTTCGGCGATCGAGACGCCGTTAGCGGTCACGCCGGGGAAATCTGGGAAAGTGACGCCGAAGCTCGATGCGCTCCGATCGATCACGGCGGGATAGTAAGCTGCTGGCACGGTAGTCTCCTGCATTTGAACAGGGATAGGATAGGAACTGAATGGTTGGGCGCCTTCCGGCGGACCCGGCCCCTTAGGGCCGGAGTCTTATCCCGGTGGCCTTCTCGATCGAGATAATGTTGCGAAGTGAGAGGTCTTTGACGGGATGCTGGACGGTTACCTTCACACCGTCCTTTTTGAACTGGTGGTGATCGCCGCGTGTCGCGACTTGCTCCCATCCGTTGGCCCTAAGGGTCTTTATCACTTCGCGACTGCTAATCATCGTATCGTCTCCGTCTGATATACTCCATATATCAACGAAGCATGATGCCAGCAAGCACCTTCTGATATATTCCGTATATATTCTTATCGCCTGCGCTGCGACGTTCTTAGCTCACGCGCGGACGAAGCAAGCGACTTCGCAGCCTCCCGCCGTGATCAAGTGAAGCAGCATAGCCGATACCCATGGGGTATCGCAGGACGGGGATGCTCTGACGCGTGGCTCCCGAAAAGATTCGTCCACAGAATAATTAGACCTACCTCTTCCCGAATCTGTTCCCGATGTGTTCTGTCTTGAGACGTGGGCAAGACGGCACCTCATATCGCGAACTGGGCGCAGACCATTGGCGGGATCGCCGATTTTGATGGGGTCGTTCAAGCGTGGTGCGATCAATGCAGAGGCAGCGTCGAGGTCGATCTCGCCGCGCTAATTCAGAAGGTCGGGCACGAGTACAGCCTGATCGATCGGCGCTGCCGATGCCGGATCACGCCTGGTTGCGTTGGGTGGAATAGCTTTAGGTACGCGACCAGCCCTCATGCCGTCCGATGGAACATGACGACCGAAGCGGGCATTCAGCGGCGGATAGACCGCGATTATGCCGCCCGCATGACATTGGCTCGGGGCATCATGCAGCACCGACAGGACGTGGAAGATAAGAAGCGCCGCGAACGCAGGTAGCGATTGCGGCTTGGCAACGGTGATTTCGTCCACACCCGCGACGATCCGACGCAGAAAATTTGGCCGCGCAGCTAACCATATTACAATATCTTTGCCCCCCGCACCTTCAAATGTCTCCATTTGGGACAGTGCGTCCAACGCAAAGGGGAACTGCCAAGCAGAATAATCTGGCGCTGTGTCCCCGTAGCAACACAGAGGGGTCCCACCAGGGCTGCCAAATGCCTCCATAGGCCGTCAGGAGGCTCCATGAGCCGTTTTTTACGGCCTTTGGCACTTCAACTATCTAAACCTAATTTTAACGCCTCGTGGGCCCCGCTTGTCGGTCGGGCGTGTTTCCGCTACCTACAAAGCGTCGACGGGAATGAATTAACCCTGAGACGCAGAAACCGCGCAAGGGTGTAGTGACCCCAACGCGGTTTCTGGTGATAGCAACGAACCTTTTGGGAGGAGCGTCGCCGGGTTCGCCGAAGCATGTAAACTTCATGCTTCGGTCGGTCAAGGCTTCTCCCACTAGGGATATAAGGAAGCCTTTATATGACCTCTCCCGAATACCAGATGGCCCTGGTGCCGCATACGTATCAAGGTTCACTGATCCAACAGAGGGCTGTCGACGGCTACATCAACGCGACCGCCATGTGCAAAGCTGCCGGTAAGGAATGGGCGCATTACAATGCCAACGGGGCGACTAAGGCTTTTTTGGTAGCGCTAGAGAGGTCCCTCGGAATTCCGAGGGACCGCATTATCCAGACGATCTTAACAGGGCCAAACGAAACCCGCGGAACGTGGGCTCATCCTCAGGTTGCCGTTCACTTGGCTCAATGGCTTTCAGCCGAGTTCGCCGTGAAAGTCAGCGAATGGGTCGTCGAATGGATGTCTGGCCTCAAGCCTTCGGACCGCATCTGGGCGCAATTCCAAGACCGCGTCTCGCTCGTTTATGACAATGTGCCCGTGGGCTACTTCTGCGTTTTTCGGGAAATTAGTGACTTGTTCGCATCTCTAATCTCGCATGGCGCAGATTTTGGAACGAAGATGATCCTTGATCTTAGCGTAGGCGGCTGCTGGGGTCGCCACTGGACAACCAACACCCTAGACGAACAATACGGGCCAAGAGCCTTATTCCCACATAGCTATCCGCATTACTTCCCTCAAGCATGGTCTAACCCTCAAGAGGCGTGGTGCTATCCAGACGATGCTATACCAGCATTTCGGAAATGGATGCGCGAGATCTATATTCCGCAGAAAATGCCTAAGTATCTAAACGATCAGGTTCGGGCACGGAAATTGCCAGCTCCGATTGCAACAAACACTTTGGCGGCTCTATCCGCTCGTGAGCAGGGTCGCGCCTTGCCTAGGGTTGCTCGCAACTAGATGCCCTCGGGGCGGCTATCCGGTAGCTGGCCGTCCCGCCCTTACCAACCCACAATTGAGGCGCGACACCCCGCTTACTGACCCAGTTTCTTAGCAACCGCGTTTACTATGTCCGCCTTGAGCGCAAGCGGATCCATCTGGACCCCCAAGATCGTCTGGCACTGCACATTGGGACATACATACGATACGCAATGGTAGGCGCCCCCACTGAAGGGCTGCCCAGCATCGATCGGTTGCATGTTCAGGCGCTGCGGTATTTTGCCGCAGCCTGGGCATTTGCCACTCAGTATATTCATGAAGGTCCTCTCTGTTGTCGCCTGCGTTGTACTGAGATCGCAGAGTGGCGATTTCGCGAGCTCGACCATTGACGAGCAGATTCAGTTTACCGCAACACCCATGATCCGTTTTGATGGTAGGGGGCCGCTGATGTCGGGGCCAGCTTGACTCTACGAGTGGCTTGCTCGGCCAGCTTTAGCTTTTAGCGTCGCCAACTCTTCCGAGGTAACGATCCACCGCAAGATCGAACGTCCGCAGCAAGACCTCACCTATGTTGTCCCGGGTGGCAGTTACGTGACCCTTGTCATTCTCTGCGGTTGGACCGAACGTATCAATAATAAACAAGTGATTAGAGCTTGTCACTTCAACGCGCACAGTGTCGATTCGAATGTCTCCGTCCTCCGTCATTATTTGTCCTATCGTCAGAGAGATCGAAGCGTCAGCTATGCGCTGCGTAACGTCGCCAAGTAGGCACGGCACGTCGTTTTTCCTCAACGCTTCCCGCATTTTTTGGAGTTCATTTAAGACATAAACCGTCAGATCGCTGTGCGCGCTATCGGATTTTTTGTTATTGGCAGCATCAATCGTTGCTTGTTCCGCTTGCCGCTTTTGCTCGCTCTCACGTTTAGCAGCAATCTTGTCGGCAAGAATTTCTTCGTACTTGGTCATGCTCGTCTCCCTGTTAATAGGGGCAACGTGGGAGTCGCCGCGACTGACCGCAACCGTGCAAGCCGCGCCAAGGTCGGAACGGACGCAAGGCTCAGACGCATTCGGTTAGCCATCACGTCCGGGATGTCGCAGAACGCCTTGATCTGATCGTATGGCGTTAGTCCAGACAGCGCATTGATTTTGCTCGGTTGTTCAAGGCTCGGTCAGAATCGAACGCTTCGCAGAGTGACTCGGAAAACCCTTCGCGAGATGTCCGATAGCATACGATTCCCGTTGCCAGCACAGACTCGTATCGCCCCGCCAGAGAGCCTATGGTGATGCCCGCCCGGTACAAGCCATTGATAGCCCTTACGCTGCAACTGAGCCAAGATCCCGCAAGCAGCATCGATATTACAAGATTTTACGGCTCTACGGCTAAGTGTCGCTCGTCGGTGTGCGGGTTACGGTATCAGCCTCGGAGGGCCGCGGCTGCCAGTTAGGGACTCTTGAAGATGCGCCGAGACATACCCTATTAGCGTACGTAGAATGAGATATGACGCCTACGGCAAAGGGTTTGGATATGCATTGGCAAGCGGACAGCGTTAAAGCGGTGATATTCACTGCTCCGTACGGGCCTCACCGCGACGCGTCCGAGCTATGGGTGGATGCTTTTCCGGGAGATAGTCCGGACGGTTATCAGCGCAACCCGAGTGCTCCAAACCTGCAGTCTTCCGCCTCGGGGGAACGGCATGGTTTCGTTATCAACATCGCAGCGCAAATCGGCCAAATCGCGGTTACTGCAAATCCAGTTTTCAGGCAGGTTCCTGGCCTGATGACGGGAGCAGTAACCCCGCCCCGAATTGTGGAAGTTGCGCAAGCAATCCACATTGTAGTGGACGCTATGAAACGACTGGTAACTTTTTCGCAAGCGACGCGCATTGCGGTGGCGCTCGAGTTAGCAAAGACTGTCCCATCTACTGTAACGTCAGAGATGTTTGCGGAGGAACTGCCAGGTGTTCCGTTCCCACGCGGATCGATAGAGCCTTCCTTCCAGTTTAATTCCCAGACTCCGCTTGCAAATGCTCCGCATATTACCATTAATCGGGTTTGCGTTTGGAGTTCAGCGCAGGTTGGTTTTTTTGGAGGCAATGTGCCGGGGGCGCAGAACGCGCCACTGACCATGACCAATTATATAGGTTTCAATATTGATGTGAATTCTCACCCTAGCCAGAATCTATTTGGTATAAATGTCGCCGAATCGTTCGATAGCCTTAGGGTCGAAGCTCTTGGCATTGCTAAAAATCGTATTAGGCATTTCGAATGACCGCGAATGCTCTTGCCATCGTCGATACAACTTCCGAAATCTGGAAGGCTGTACTGGAGGGATACAATTTAACGACTGAGCAGAGCCTCTCAGTTCGTGGAAAGCGGCATATCCCAGATGTAAGTATTATCACGTCTGATTATAGGTTACATAAGTCTCTTATTAATAGCAGCGTTATCGAAGATCCAGGTTTGAATTTATCATGTTACGTTCGTTTCAGTTCGGCGCATGTAGTAACATCACCAAATAGCGCCACGTCACTGAGCGCGTTGGCTGATACTTATTACGCACGTGCGGCTGGCCAAATCTCCCAGCTTCGTGGGGCTACGGACGATTGGGGCGACCAGTTGATGGAAGATGCTGCAATTGATACCGCAGAGGCCATCCTCGGGAATCTAAAACGGGCAAATTATGCCCCCCCCGAGGTAAGTTGGCATGGCGGCGATGCCGTCGTAATGCTTTGGACCGCCGCTGATATGACTTTTGCGATCACCGTTACGGACGGCGAGTGGGGCTATGTCGCTCGAAAAGCGGGCAAGCAAATTCGGGAAGATGACTCGTTGAAAGTCGAGCGTTTCATGCTCGAATATCATCAGTAAATGCCTGTCGCGATCCAAGCCGATGACATAATTGCGCGGTGCTTGATATATCCTCAATTATTTATGGGAAATATTCAAGCCAGTGACAAGTTATGGGAGTTCGGCCAAAGAGCAGCTGATGGTGCATCACATCTTTCCGCCGTATTAAAGCGCCTTGCGCCTACAAACAATGATATCCACGCATTTGGCTGCAGGCTGGCTAAACAACAAAATGACGGCTTGGCCGAACGTTTAAAGGTTGAAGAACCTCCCCAGGATAAAAAGCGTTACTATTGTGGCTTTAAAGAAGCGCAGGTCGATAAGCTGTGCATCACCTCGGAAAACTACCGGATCGTAATTACAAATGTACCCGAACACGGCGAAGATGCCCATGTCGACGTAGCGCTGTTCATTTCCGAAGGTGTTGCGAAAAACAAGTTTGCCAACCTACGAACCTCCGCGGGCGCGGCGCTTGCGGAGGCGTTCGCTAAAGCTGAACCACATAGGTGCGCTGCTGACGAGGGTGATCAACAACACCCCTTCGAACGCCTCGGTATGGAATGCTTAAACGCTGACCTACCTGGTCCATGGCAAGGTAAAACTGTGCGCTTGAATGAAGAGCCGACACTTCAAGGCGTCAACCTAACCGAAGGGTTCTCGAACGTATTTGCCACAACAGGGTTGCCTGTGATCAACTCCGATTAATTTGTGCGCATTAAGCGGATCCAGTGCATGTTGGTATAGCGAAGCTGTGTCGCAGTTCCCTATAAGCAGTAGCATTGGGGACCACGCCCCTCCAAATGGAGGCCGCACTATCGGCGATGCCGTTCGAGTCGGGGGCGTTCAAAAAATCAGAGTTTGGGCGATATGCCCGGTTGGTATCGCGCTGGTATCGCAAACCCATGATCTCGGCAGCAAAGTGCTGCGGTATCGCTCCTTCCTCCCCTTCTATGTGGCCCAAAAGTGCAGCGTCGAGAGCAATCGCACTGCAGAGGTCAGGGGTTCGATTCCCCTCGGCTCCACCACGCGACGGTGACCGACACAGTTTGGTCTGAGATGAGCCGCTAGTGACGCAGCATCTTTAGTGTCGCCAGCCTATTACCG
>Ga0308164_10000886_pt1 | contig 40039 bp, 30 predicted proteins | sample PhyTR2_FD_201031 | JGI IMG/M metagenome (GOLD analysis project Ga0308164, IMG submission 201031) | Phyllosphere microbial communities from UC Gill Tract Community Farm, Albany, California, United States - DLSLT.R2 | ecosystem: Host-associated > Plants > Phyllosphere > Unclassified | place: USA...
GTGTTCTCGGCATGAACGCAGCGATGATGGAGGATTACCTCAAGTTCATCGCCAATCGTCGCCTGTCGCAGATTGGCTTGAAGGAAGAGTATCCGGGGACCACCAACCCGTTCCCATGGATGAGCGAGATCATGGACTTGAAGAAAGAGAAAAACTTCTTCGAAACCCGCGTGATCGAGTACCAGACCGGCGGTGCGCTGAGCTGGGATTGATCCACGAACACGCATCAATGTGGGAGCGGGCTTGCCCGCCCCAACATGGGCGCCGCGGGGCGCTACAGACTTTGCTAATAGCCTTTTATGCCTAACCAAACCATCAAGACCCCCTGCGTCGGCCTGTGCTCCACCGTGTACGGTGACCTGGTCTGCCGGGGTTGCAAGCGTTATCACCATGAAGTGATCCAGTGGAATGGCTACAACGCCGAGGAAAAGCGCGCGGTGTGGCAGCGTCTGGAGCAGTTGCTGGTGCAGGTGATGGCCAGCAAGTTGGAAGTGTTCGACCCCGAACGCTTGCGTCAGCAGTTGCAGGACCGCCAGATCCGTTTTATGCCCCAGCAGTCGCCATATTGCTGGGCGTATCAGTTGATCGCGCGCGGTGCGCGGGTGATCTCCCGCCTGGATGCTTACGGTCTGGCGCTGTTGCCGGAGTTTCGCGAACGCCATCTGGCGGATTTGCGCGATGCCATTGATCGGGAGTTTTTCCTGTTGTCCGAGGCGCATTACCAGCGATATATCGCGCCGAATTTCCTCAAGGACGCCTTTGGGCCTGCTCTGATTGCCGCCTTGTAGCGCTCAAATTCAGGCCGTTGTGTGTCACTTCATACCGCTCCAATCCTCGCGTGTGGTTAAAATGCCGCCCGCTCAACAACCCGATGCTCAACGATGACCCCAGACGCACTCGCTACCCTCCACGCTCACCTGCTGACGGCCCTGGCCAACCCGCCCAGTGAAACCCGACGCCTGTTCCACGGCCGTGGCCGTTGCTGGCCGGGCCTGGAGCAACTGACGGTGGATTGGTTGCAAGGCGTGCTGCTGGTCTCGTTATTCAAGGAGCCGCAGGCGGCACAGCTGGAAGCCCTGAAACAGCTGCTGCAAAGCGAGTTCAGCGCGCACACGGTTGCCCTGCAACACCGTTACTTGCCACAAAGCACCACCGAATGGCTGGTGGGGCAAGCGATCGACGAGCGGATCATCACCGAGGGCGGCCTGCGTTACCTGATCGACCTGGGTAAAAAGCAGAACACCGGGTTGTTCCTCGATATGCGCTACGGGCGCCAATGGGTGCGCGAACAGGCCAAGGGCCAGCGCGTGCTCAATCTGTTTGCCTACACCTGCGGCTTTTCCGTGGCGGCCATCGAAGGCGGTGCCGAGCATGTGGTGAATCTGGACATGGCGCGCGGCGCCCTGAGCCGTGGCCGCGATAATCATCGGCTCAACGGCCATGACCTGAGCGGCGTCACGTTTCTTGGCCATGACCTGTTCAAATCCTGGGCAAAAGTGATCAACAACGGCCCCTATGATCTGGTGATCATCGACCCGCCATCGTTCCAGAAAGGCAGTTTTCTGCTGACCAAGGACTATCAGCGCGTGCTGCGACGCCTGCCGGAACTGCTGACCGCTCAGGGCACGGTGCTGGCGTGCATGAACGATCCGGCCTTCGGCGAAGACTTCCTGATCGATGGCGTGACCCGCGAAGCGCCGGGGCTGCATTTCGTACAGCGCCTGGCGAACCCGCCGGAATTTCCCGACGTCGACCCACAAAGTGGCCTCAAAGCCCTGGTGTTTCGCCAGGGCTGATGCCGAAACGTCCTACGCTTGCTACCCTAAGCAAGACGCCGGGCGGTGAACCTTATCCCCCCCTTCCCGGTCGATACCTGCATTCCCCGGCCAGACTCGACCGCGTCACGTTGTCGGCTGCCCCGTTCCACCTTTGGAGAACCGCCCGTGATATCGACCCTGCATGTAGCCAGAATCAAAGCCTGGGGCGCCCACGGCTTTACCGCCACCGGTGTGGTCCTGGCCTTCCTGGCCACCCTGGCCCTGCTGGAAAACTCGCCTAAGGCTTGCCTGCTGTGGCTGGGCCTGGCGCTGGTGGTGGATGGCCTCGATGGCTCCCTGGCGCGGCGCGTCAATGTCAGCACGGTGCTGCCGAGCTTCGACGGTTCGGTGCTGGATTTGGTGATCGATTACCTCACCTACGTGTTTATCCCCGCGCTGTTTATCTACCGCTACATCGACCTGCCGGAGTTCACCCATCTGTTTACCGTGTCGGTGATCCTGGTGTCGTCCTTGTTCTGCTTCTGCAACGTCAATATGAAAAGCAAGGACAACTACTTCGTCGGCTTCCCCGCCGCCTGGAACGTGGTAGCCCTGTGCGTGTACATCATCCAGCCGGACGCGTGGGTCACCTTGCTGACGGTCATCGGTTTGGCCCTGCTGACCGTCACGCCGATGAAGTTTCTGCACCCGTTTCGGGTCAAGCGCTTTATGCCGATCAATATCGCGGTGACCACCATCTGGTTGCTGTGCAGCTTTTTGATGGTCGTGGATTATCCCAACACCAATCCGTGGACATTCGGCTTGTGGTCGCTGATGTCGGCGTACTTTCTGGGGATTTGCATCTGGCGCACCGCGCTGGAGTGGCTGGGCACCCACAAATAGCCAAATAGGTGGGATGGGGCTGCCCCCCGATGGCGATGTGTCAGTCAGCTTATCTGTCACTGATACACCGCAATCGGGGGGTAGGCACCCTCCCACAGTTGGTTCTGCATACATTCGGCAGGTAAGATGGCGACCTTCCGCATAGCGCCCTGCCAACCATAAGCCCTGCCCATGCCCTTCGAACTCAGCGTTGACCTCACCACCCTCGCCATCCTCGCCATCGTGGCCTTTATTGCCGGTTTTATTGATGCCATCGCCGGCGGTGGCGGGCTGTTGACCACCCCGGCGCTGCTCACCGCCGGCATGCCGCCGCACTTGGTGCTGGGCACCAACAAGCTCAGTTCCACGTTCGGCTCGGCCACCGCCAGTTTCACGTTTTACCGCCGCAAGCTGTTTCACCCGCGTCAATGGATGCACGCCATCGTCGGCACGCTGGTGGGCGCGCTGGCCGGTGCGGTGGTCGCCCACTACCTGCCAGCCGAGGCCTTGAACAAAATGCTGCCGGTGATCGTATTCGCCTGCGGCCTTTACCTGCTGTTCGGCGGCACGCCCAAGGCGCCGCTGGACGTCGACGCGCCGATCAAGAAAAAGTGGCAGGCCACCCAAGGCTTCGGCCTGGGCTTCTACGATGGCGTAGCAGGCCCGGGCACCGGGGCGTTCTGGACCGTCAGCACCCTGCTGCTGCACCCCATCGACCTGGTCAAGGCCAGCGGTGTGGCGCGCAGCATGAACTTCGTCAGCAACGCGGCAGCGCTGTCGGTGTTTATCTTCAACGGTTCGGTGGACTGGATAGTCGGCCTGGCGATGGGGATTTCGGTGATGGGCGGGGCCTTCTTTGGCGCTCGCAGCGCGATCAGCGGCGGCGCCAAATTCATTCGTCCGGTGTTTATCACCGTGGTCCTCGGCCTGACCGTGCGCTTAGCCTGGCAGCACTGGTTCAGCGTGGCCTAAGCGGCGCGCCACATAGAGGTCGATCAGGTAGCGCGCAATCGAACGCGACGCCGGCAACGGCGGCAGGTCATGGATGTTGAACCACTGCGCGTCCTCGATCTCGTCGGCCTGGGGCACGATGTCGCCACCGGCATATTCGGCATGGAAGCCGAGCATCATCGAATGGGGGAACGGCCAGCACTGGCTGCCCATGTACTGGATATTCTGTACCTCCACCTGCACTTCCTCGCGCACCTCGCGAATCAGGCAGTCTTCGGCCGACTCCCCCGGCTCGGCAAACCCGGCCAACGTGCTGTAGACCCCGGTCACAAAGCGCGGCGAACGGGCCAGCAGGATTTCGTCGCCACGAGTCACCAGCACGATCATGCTCGGCGAGATGCGCGGGTAACTGCGTAGGTCGCACGCCTGGCAATACATTGCCCGTTCGCGTGGCACTTGCACCATGGCCAGGCCGCAGCTGCCGCAAAAGCGGTGCTCGCGGGCCCAGGTGCCGATCTGCGCGGCGTAACCCAGCACTTTGTACAGGGTGTGATCACCTTGCAGCATAAAACCGCGCAAGCCCTGCCAACTGCAGCCGAGCACATCGCTGGGGGCGTTTAGCTCAAGCAGGTACACCGGCTCGCCGTCGAGGTGGCCGATACCGTGTTCGGCGAACACCGAAAGGTCCTGACGCTTGAGCCACTCCCGCGGAAACAGCGGGCCATTGGCGTCATGTAAAAAGCCTTCGCGGCTGCGGGCGACAGCCCAGCCGCCAGGGGTGTCGTTGTCCAGAAGCGTTGTGGTAATCCAGCCTGGGGTCATGTCTATCAATCCACGAATTCGGGTGTCTGCTTGCTCATATGGGCCGCGATGGCCACACGCAGGTCGTTGGATTGCAACATAGCCGAGTTCCAGGTGGCAACGTATTCCAGCCCGTCATTGACCGTATGGTCACGCATATAGCTGATCATTGCCTTGGTGCCGGTCACGGCAATCGGCGACTTGGCCGCGATGTCCCGAGCGATCTCCAGCACGCCGGCCAACAGGCTGTCGTGATCGGCATACACACGGTTGACCAGGCCGATGCTTCGCGCCTCTTCTGCGCCGAACATGCGCCCGGTGTAAGCCAGTTCGCGCAGCATACCGTCGCCGATGATGCGCGGCAGGCGTTGCAGCGTGCCGACGTCGGCGGCCATGCCGATATCGATTTCCTTGATAGAGAACTGCGCATCTTCGGCGGCATAGCGCATGTCACAGGCACTGATCAGGTCGATGGCGCCACCGATGCAATAGCCCTGGATCGCCGCCAGCACTGGCTTGCGGCAATTGTCCACGGCATTGAATGAAGCTTGCAGTTCGAGAATCTTGCGCCGCAGCAAGCGCGCGTTGCGGCCCACGTCTTTGCCCAGGTCATTGGCCACCGAGGCCAGCATCATCAGGTCGATACCGGAGGAAAAATGCTTGCCGGCACCGCTGAGCACCACGGCGCGCACGGCATCGGTGTCGTCGATCCATTGGAAAATGTCGATGATCTCGGTCCAGAACGCGGCGTTCATCGCGTTGATTTTTTCCGGGCGGTTGATCTGCACATGGGCAACGTTGCCGTTGAGTTCGACGACAAAGGCTTGGTATTCGGACATGGCCATGATCCCTGACTGGCGAAGGAGAAGGCCCAGACTATAACAAGGGTGCGCGACGGCGCATCGGCCAAAAGCGGGACTGGCCAGCGGGATGGAAAAGAGGCTGGATAAAACCCCGCGCACACGCCATCCTTCGTGCTTTGAGCCGCGCAGTGCGTGGCGTTCGACGTTTAAAGGATATGCCCATGCACGCCCAGCCCCTCGCCCCCGCCGATTTCGCCGCCCTGGAAGACACCCTGCTCAAGTACGGCGATGACCACTCCGTGTTGAACGTGGCCGAACTCGACGGCTACTTCACCGCGCTGGTCTCCGGCCCGGCGCCGGTAGACATCGCCGAGTGGTTCCCGGCGATCTGGGGCGGCCAGAACCCCGAGTGGGAAAGCGCCGACGAGGCGCAGCAGTTTCTGGACCTGTGCGTGCGCCACCTCAACACCCTGGCGGCGCAACTGGCCGGCGACGCCCCGGGCTTCACGCCGCGCTTCGACGAAACCGAGCATCGGGCACAGACGGTAACCCTGGCTGAAGAATGGTGCTTCGGCTACATCCGTGGTGCTGCCATCGGTAACTGGCCGCCGCTGCCGACGGAACAGGCAGCGAACCTGGAGAAAATCTCCTGGTGCGCCGAACAGGACAACTTTGAATTGCCCGCCGACCTGGATATCCAGGCCCACCAGCAGCGCGCCGGCCAGATCGAACCGGCGGCGCAGGCATTGCATGATTACTGGTCGAGCCAGCGCTAAGCCTCGACAGCACGGCATCAATGCCCGATTATTCGGGTCCGCCCCGTCGGCCACTCCGTGCCACCTTGCCTTGAATCAGGAGCCTTGTACCTTGAGTTCGCAGAAAACCGTGACCGTTACACCGCCCAACGCCCCGCTCATCGGCAAGGTCGCGCCCCCCGGCTCCAAATCCATTACCAACCGTGCATTGCTGCTGGCGGCCCTGGCCAAGGGCACCAGCCGTTTGAGTGGTGCACTGAAAAGCGACGATACCCGCCACATGTCGGTGGCCCTGCGCCAGATGGGCGTGACCATTGAGGAGCCGGACGACACCACGTTCGTGGTCACCGGTCAGGGCAAGTTGCAGTTGCCGGCGCAACCGCTGTTCCTCGGCAACGCCGGCACCGCCATGCGCTTTCTCACCGCCGCCGTGGCCACCGTGCAAGGCACCGTGGTGCTCGATGGCGACGACTACATGCGCAAGCGCCCCATTGGCCCGCTGCTGGCCACCCTCGGGCAGAACGGCATCCAGGTCGACAGCCCGAGCGGCTGCCCGCCAGTCACCGTGCACGGCACGGGCAAGGTGCAGGCCAAGCGCTTCGAGATCGACGGCGGGTTGTCCAGCCAATACGTATCGGCCCTGCTGATGCTTGCCGCCTGCGGTGAAGCGCCGATTGAAGTGGCGCTGACCGGCAAGGACATCGGCGCCCGTGGCTATGTGGACCTGACCCTGGACTGCATGCGCGCCTTCGGAGCGCAGGTCGATGCCGTCGACGACACCACCTGGCGCGTCGCCCCCACTGGCTACACCGCCCATGATTACCTGATCGAACCCGACGCCTCCGCCGCCACCTACCTGTGGGCCGCCGAAGTGTTGACTGGCGGCCGTATCGACATCGGTGTAGCGGCCCAGGATTTCACCCAGCCGGACGCCAAGGCGCAGGCGGTGATCGCCCAGTTCCCGGATATGCAGGCCACGGTAGTGGGCTCGCAGATGCAGGACGCGATCCCCACCCTGGCAGTGCTGGCGGCGTTCAACAACACCCCGGTACGCTTTACCGAACTGGCCAACCTGCGCGTCAAGGAATGTGACCGGGTGCAGGCGCTGCATGACGGCCTGAATCAAATCCGCCCCGGCATGGCGACCATCGAAGGCGACGACCTGCTGGTGGCCAGCGACCCGGCGTTGGCCGGCACCGCCTGCACCGCGCTGATCGACACCCACGCCGACCATCGCATCGCCATGTGCTTTGCCCTGGCCGGCTTGAAGGTGGCGGGCATTCGCATCCAGGACCCGGACTGCGTGGCCAAGACCTATCCCGACTACTGGAAGGCCTTGAGCAGCCTGGGTGTCGCGCTGACCTATTGAGCCCGGCGCGCCGGAATGGGGAGGACTGAACATGAACATTCGCCAACCCTGCCCACCCGGCGCCTGCGTATGCGAGCGCGAGCAATTGCTGCAAGCGCCCGAGGCGGACTTGCGCATCCTCGGCCTGACCCGCCAGGAAGAGAAACGCCTGCTCGAACGCCTGGAAAACCTGCAAAACCTGCAAGACCTGGAACGCATGCAACAACGCATGTACGAACTGCTGGGCATCCGCGTACACATCGCGCCGGGCCACACCGAAGTCAAAAGCATGCGCGGCATTCAGATCGTCATCGACGACCTGCCCGGGCTATGTCGCAAAACCCGCCAAGCGATTCCGGCGGCGATTCGCCGGGGCATGGAAAAACGCCCGGAGATCGCCTACCGCCTGCTGGACGCCCACGACCTGTTTCGCGACGGGTAAGTCAGCCCGCCACCGTTTCGGCCTTGAACAGCCCCTGGCCCACGGTTCTCGCGGTGCTCAAATGGGCCTCTGCGCTGCCGCTTTCCGAGTCCAGTAGCAGGTCGGACGTGAGCACCTTCGCGCCACAGTAATCAAAGATGCCGTAGTCAATCTGCGTGTGCATCGATTGGGCATAACCATGCCGTTCGTACGCGCTGAAGTCCGCCGCGCCAAGCGCCAGCAGGTGCACGTGTAAATGCCCGAGTTTTTTCACCACCGGGGTGTCCGGGCCGTAGTCGATGGCCCAACCGTTGACGAATACACGGTCAATCCAACCCTTGAGCAGGCCGGGCATCGACCACCAATAAATGGGATACACCAGAACCAACGCATCGGCGCGGTCGATGCGGGCCTGTTCGGCCAGCACATCGGCCGGTGGTGCGGCGCGTTCGCGATGCACCCGATGGTCGGCAGCGCTGTAACGCGGGTCGAAGCCCTCGGCGGCGAGGTCGGCGATTTCAGAGGTGTGATCCGATAGGCGCAGGCCATGGGCAACCTGGGCGGCAATGCTGTGGGTCAGGGATTGTGGGTCGTGATGGGCGACAACGATCAGTGCGTGCATGACATTCACTCCGGTTCGGTTTAGGCTCTGGGCTTAAGTTACGAACAGTAAGTTACTTTTGGTATATAAGCATGTCAAGCCACGAATCTCCTGCACCCCGCCGTCGTCTGTCCCGTGAAGATCGCCTGCAACAATTATTGGAGGTGGCCTGGCAGCTGGTGCGCGATGAAGGCACCGATGCCCTGACCCTGGGCCGTGTGGCAGAACTGGCCGGCGTCACCAAGCCGGTGGTCTACGACCATTTTGTCACCCGTGCGGGGTTACTGGCGGCGCTGTACGAAGATTTCGACGCGCGCCAGAACCAGGCGTTTGTCGACGCACTCGACACCAGCGACGCTACCCTGGAAGGCCGCGCTAGAGTGATTGCCGCGTGCTACATCGATTGTGTGCTATTGCAGGGGCGGGAAATCCCAGGCGTGATCGCGGCCTTGAACAGTTCCCCGGAACTGGAAACCCTCAAGCGCAAGTACGAAGCGATCTTCCTCGACAAATGCCGCGATGCTCTGGCGCCCTTCGCCCCCTCCGGCACAGTGCCTCAAGCCGGCTTGAGGGCCATGCTCGGGGCGGCCGAAGCGTTGTCCCACGCAGCGGCCAATGGCGAGGTCAGCCGTGAAGAAGCACAGCAGGAATTGCAGGCGATCATTGCAGCGATGATTAACCGCGCTCGCCCGTGACGAACGCCTGCACCTTGCGCGCCAGCTGATCCAAGTGGCGGTCGCGCTGGCGCTCGGCGTCGACCATCGCGCGTTTGCCGTGCCGTTGCAGCAGGTAGGTATGGATCTGCTGCACCTCAAGGGAGCGGTAGATCGCGGCCACGTCCAGCACGCCCATCAGCCCGTCGGTGCCGTAGTTACGCGTGTTCATCAGCACCTGGGTATCGCGTGCGCCGCGCACCTGGAACCCCATGGCCTCGAAGGCCGGCACCTTTTCCACCGAGCAAGCCAGCTCCGCATGGGGGTAGCGAGCTAGCACGTCCTGCATCATGGCGCGCCCTACCCCGTGGCGCCGCGAACCGGCCTGCACGGCCATAAAGGGAATGCCGCAGGCCTCGGGGTCATCCTTGACCGGTAAACACAACAGAAACCCAATGACCTGTTCCGGGTCCTGGGCATCCGTCGCCACCACCAGCTCGACCGCAATGCCCTTCTCACCGTTCAGCGCCTCCAGATACAAGTGCACCTCGAAGCCGATGGCGTATTGGTAGATGTTGTACAGCAGGTTGCTGGGGGGCAGCGCGACGCTGCTGATATCGGTGAGGTTGTCCACCACCATCTGCAGGATCTGACCATTGATAGGCTCGGGGCACGGCGTGGTGTAACGGGTAAGGCTGAACATGCACATTCCTGGGGGTTGGGCTTCAAGGCAGCGGCGATTGTACCTGTTACACCCGGTTCATGGCCCGCACACCTCACGCAGGCAGCCGCGCAGCCAGCGGTGGGCCGGGTCCGCGTCCAGTCGCGGGTGCCAAAGCATGGCTACGCTGAAGGTGGGCAGGCTCAGCGGCAGTTCAAAGCAGAACAGCTCGTTGCGCTGGGCAATATAGCGTTCGGGGACGCTGGCTATCAGGTCGGTGTCCCGTGCCAGGGCGATGGCAGTGGCGAACCCGGCGACTATGGTGTGGATCTGCCGCGTAACGCCCAGGGCTTGCAGGGCATCGTCGATCTGGCCACGGTCCTGGCCTCGCCGCGACACATAGAGGTGTTGGCCTTCGGCGTAGCGTTGCAGGCTGACCGTGCCGCGACTGAGGGGATGGCCGTTGCGCACCACGCCCACCAAGCGATCGCGGAACAGCGCCTGGGTCAGCACCTCGGGGCCGGCGCTGGGGTCGACCACGCCGATGTCCAGATCCACACGGGCGTCGCGCAGCGGTGCGGTGTCCTTGTCGGTTTTACTCAGCAGACGCAGACGCACGCCCGGTGCTTCTTGAGCGATACGCCGGAGCAACGCGGCGCCGAAACACTCGATGAACTCTTCGCTGGTGCGCAACGTAAAGGTGCGCTCGACCTGGGCCATGTCCACCGCCTGCGCCGGGCGCAGGGCCGCCTGGGCCTCCTGCACCAAGCGGCTGACCTGCTCGCGCAACGCCAACGCATGAGGCGTCGGCACCAAGCCACGACCGGCACGCACCAACAACGGATCGCCCGTGGTGTGCCGCAGACGCGCCAAAGCGCGACTCATGGCTGAAGGGCTCAAATGCAGGCGCTTGGCCGCGCGTTCGACGCTACCCTCGGCGAGCAGCACATCCAGGGTGATCAACAGGTTCAGATCAGGCATCAGCGCTCCCAAGCAGGCGTTTTATGCAGGTATTTAATGCAATTCATGCGTCTTCCGCCATGTTAGGCCAAGCCGTAGAGTTCTGTCAGTCACCTTCAGTCAAGGAGTTCCCCATGCCCATCTCTTCGCGCGGCGCTCTAGTCAGCCTGTGCTTGTCCATGCTGCTGGCCTCGCTGGGCACCAGCATCGCCAACGTCGGCCTGCCGACGCTGGCACAGACCTTCAATGCAGCGTTCCCGGCGGTGCAGTGGGTGGTGCTGGCGTACCTGCTGGGCATCACGGCGGTGATCGTCAGTGCGGGTCGTTTGGGTGATCGCCTGGGGCGCCGTCGGGTGTTGATTGCTGGGCTGTTGCTGTTCGCGGTGGCGAGCACCGTGTGCGGCGTTGCCCCCTCATTGAATGGCTTGATCGCCGCGCGTGTGCTGCAAGGCCTCGGCGCGGCAAGCATGATGGCCATGGCCATGGGTCTGGTGGGCGATACCGTATCCAAGGAGCGTATCGGCCGAGTCATGGGCCTGCTGGGCACCATGTCGGCACTCGGTACGGCGATGGGCCCCAGTGTCGGCGGCGTGTTGCTCAGCCTATGGGGTTGGCACGCGTTGTTTATGGTGGGCACGCCCCTGGGGGTATTGGCCGCCGCCCTGGCCTGGCGCTATCTGCCGGTGGATCTGCCGCACGCACGCGTACCCGGCAGCCTGTGGTCGCCCTTGAAAGCCGCGCCATTACGCGCCGGCCTGGCCATGAGCGCGCTGGTGTCGGCGGTGATCATGGCCACCTTCGTGGTCGGGCCGTTTTACCTGTCTCGCGGCCTGGGCCTCGCGCCTGAATGGATGGGCCTGGCAATGGCTGTAGGGCCGGGTGTCGCCGCGCTCACCGGCGTGCCGGCCGGACGCCTGACCGACCGCCTGGGCAGCCGCCGCGTCACACTGGTCGGGCTAAGCACATTGCTGGGCGGCGCGCTGCTGCTGTCCCTGGCGTCGGGGCTGATGGCTTATCTGGGCGCGCTGGTGATTCTGACCTGCGGCTACAGCCTGTTCCAAGCCGCCAACAACACCGCGGTGATGAGCGACGTGGACGCCTCCCGCCGCGGCACGGTCTCGGGCCTGCTCAACCTGTCACGCAACCTGGGCCTGATCCTCGGCACCTCAGCATTGGGCGCGGTATTCACCTGGGCCAGTCCGGATGTCATCCACGCCACGCCTGAATCTGTCACCCATGGACTGCACGTCACGTTCCGCGTCGCGGTGGGGCTGATCGTTCTGGCCGCTGCGATGGCAGTTTGCCGCATTGCCAGCGTTACGCCGCCGCTGAACACCCGTTGAGGCAAAAAAACAAAAAAGGCGTTGCGCCGGACCGGGTTACTTCGCGCATCATGGGCACTTTCAAGCTCAAGGGTAACGTCCATGCGCGTTCTGTCATTGATGATGGGTCTTACGACGCTGGCCGCCAGTACGGTGTTCTGCGCCAGCGCGATGGCGAATGAAGAAAGTCAGTTGGTACAACAGATCAATGCCTACCGCAGCCAGGTGCAACGCTGCGGCGATCAGGGTTCCCAGGAGTTGCCGCCGCTGACCAGCGACGCGCGCCTGGTGCTGCCAGCCAATAACGCCGGCGACCTGCAGCAGGCGCTGGCGCGGGCGGCGTACCCGATGGTGAATGTGCAGGCCATCAGCCTGTCCGGGCCCAAGGATGCCGCTGCGGCCATGAAGGCAGTAAGCGAGAGCTTCTGCCGGGTGGTGCTGGACCCGCAATACGTCGACATCGGCGTGAGCAACACGGGCCAGGACTGGCGCATCGTGCTGGCGCGCCCGCTGCTGTCCAGCGGCCGGGGCGACTGGCAGACCGAAGGCAAGCAATTGCTCAGTCTGGTCAATGCCGCCCGCGCTCAAGCGCACCAGTGCGGCACCCAAGCGTTTACCGCCACCACCCCGCTGGCCTGGAACGACACCCTGGCCGCCGCAGCCAACGGCCACACGCGCAACATGGCCAACGGCAACTTCTTCGATCATCTGGACCATGAGGGCAGAACCCCAGGTGACCGTGCGGAACTGGCCGGCTATACCGCCAAATCCATTGGGGAAAACATCGCCGCCGGCCTGGATACTCCGCGCAAGGTGGTGGACGGCTGGCTCGCCAGCCCCGGCCATTGCGCCAACCTGATGAACCCGCAGTTTCGCGAACTGGGCGCGGCCTATGCCATGGACCCCAAGAGCGATGCGGGCATCTATTGGACCGCCATGTTCGGCACTCCGCAGCAATAGAGGGTGGTTGACCGCCCTCGTCGCCCCTCAAACGAATAGAGCATCAAAATGCCATCTCGTGGATAATCCGCTGAACTGGCGGCGGGCATTCCGGTCTGTAGCTTGGCAGCCTGGGCACTCCAGGCGACGACAGACTGTGGCAAACAAGGTGTGACCCCAATGATGAATTGGCTGCAAAGCAGCAGCGACATGGCCGAACAGGTTCGTCAGCATGATTGGGCAAGTACGCCCCTGGGGCCATTGGAGCAGTGGCCAGATGTCTTGAAGACCACCGTTGCGCTGTGTTTCGCGTCGAGTTTCCCTCAGGCAATCGTCTGGGGGCCACAACTGATCACGCTCTACAACGATGCGTTTATTCCGATCCTGGGTAACAAGCCCTACGCTCTGGGCCGTCCGTTCAGCGAAATCTGGAGCGAGGTGTGGGACGAAGTGCGGCCCATCGCCAGCGCGGCCTTCGAAGGGCATGCCACCTATATCGAGAATTTCCCGCTGGTAATCGAACGCGGGCCCGCACCGGAACAGGCGTATTTCACGTTCTGCTACAGCCCGATCCGCGATCCGCGAGGCAAAGTGGTCGGCATGCTCGATACCGTCACCGAAACCACCGCCACGGTGTTTCACGCGCGCCGCCTGGCGTTGCTGGACGCCATCGGCAACGCGGTGGCCAACGCCAACGACGCCCAGGCGATCATGACTGACACCACTCGCCTGCTGGCCGAGCACTTGCAGGTGAGCAATTGCGCCTACGCCGATATGGATGCCGATGAAGACGGCTTCACCATCCGCGACAACTGGACCGCCCCCGGCTCGCCGAGCATTATCGGTCGTTATAGCCTAGCGGCGTTTGGCGAACGCGCGGTTAAGTGCCTACGCGCCGGTGAGCCGCTGGTGATCCACAACAACTTGCGCGAACTGCCGCCCCACGAGGCCGAGCAATTCCAGACGCTGGGGGTGACCGCCACCATCTGCATGCCGCTGATCCGCAACGGCCGTCTTACCGCCCTGATGGCCGTGCATGACAAAGTTGCGCGGCCGTGGTCGCACTACGACCTGGCGGTGCTGCGGGAAGTCACCGAGCGCTCCTGGGCCTATATCGAGCGCGTGCGTGCCGACGCCGATGTGCGCGCCGGCCTGGCCGCCTACGCCGAACTCAACACCACCCTGGAGCAGCGCGTCGAAGAGCGCACCCTGGCGCTGGCCCAGACCGAAGCCGCCCTGCGCCAATCGCAGAAGCTGGAAGCCATCGGCCAATTAACCGGGGGTGTGGCCCACGACTTCAATAACCTGCTGACCATCATCCGTTCCTCGGTGGATTTTCTGCGCCAGCCAGGGCTCTCTGAAGAACGCCGCCAGCGTTACATGAGCGCGGTCTCGGACACCGTCGAGCGCGCCAGCAAGTTGACCAGCCAGTTGCTCGCCTTCGCCCGGCGCCAGCCGCTGAACCCGGAAGTCTTCGACGTCGGCCAGCGCGTGCAAAATATCGGCGAAATGCTCGAAAGCGTCACCGGTGCGCGCATCCAGGTACGGGTGGAGTTACCGACGCAGCCGTGTTTTGCGCGGATAGATTCAAGCCAGTTCGAAACCGCACTGATCAACATCGCCCTCAATGCGCGGGACGCCATGGACGGCCACGGCACCCTCACCTTGCGGCTGACCGGTCAACAGCCCCTGCCGCGCATACGCGGCGAGGCCGGTTCGCGCCAGCCGCATATCGCCATTGCCCTGGCCGACACCGGCCCCGGCATTCCCGGCGACACCGTCGAGCGCATTTTCGAACCGTTTTTTACCACCAAGGCCGTGGGCAAAGGCACGGGGCTGGGGCTGTCCCAAGTATTCGGCTTCGCCAAGCAGTCGGGAGGCAATATCGATGTAGCCAGCACCCTGGGCCAGGGCTCGGTATTTACCCTGTACCTGCCGCAGGTCGCGGCCCAGGACTCGACACAACACCGCCCACAGGACGAACCGACGCCTGTCCATGACACCACGCAGTGCCATGTGCTGATCGTGGAAGACAATCTGGAGGTGGGGCGCTTTGCCAGCCAGATCCTGCAGGATCTGGGCTACCAGACCACGTGGGCTACCGATGCCGAACACGCCCTGCGCCTGGCGGGTCCGCAGGCGTTGGCCTTCGATGCGGTTTTTTCGGACGTGGTGATGCCTGGCATGACCGGCGTGGCCATGGCCAAGGAGCTGCGCCAACGTCGCGCCGACCTGCCGGTGGTATTGACCTCCGGCTACAGCGAGGAGCTGGCTGACAGTGGCTACGAAGGCTTTGAATTCCTGCCCAAGCCCTACTCGGCCGATCAGGTCTCACGGGTACTGATCAAGGCGATACTCCGGGACTAAGAGGCGCCTTACTCCGCCAGCGCCACCTGGTTACGTCCCTGGGCCTTGGCCCGATACAGCGCTTTATCCGCCATGTTCATCAGGCCGTGCAGGTCTTGGTCGTGATCATGGGTGGAGGCTACACCGAGACTGGCCGACAAGCCCTTGACCGGCTCGGCGGCCAACCCGGAAATCGCCTTGATCAGTTGTTCGGCAATCGCACGCGCGGTTTCCAAGGACGTATTGGGCAGCAACACCGCAAATTCTTCGCCGCCCAGCCGGCCATACACGTCGGTCTGACGGAACGAGGCACTGATCACCCCGCCGATCTGGCGCAACACCTGATCGCCGGCCTGGTGGCCGTAGGTGTCGTTGATCTGTTTGAAGTGATCCATGTCCATCATCAGCGCACACAACGGTTGCTGGTTGTGTCGGCATTGCGCGTACAGCACCTGGGCACGCTCGAAAAATGCACGGCGGTTCATCAGCCCGGTCAATTCATCGGTTTGTGCGGCGCGGGTAGAGATGGAGTGGGCACGCTCCATTTGCCGGGTCAGGCGAAAGGCCTTCTCCAGGGCCCCGGACAATTTGCGCGTGGCGCTGAACACAAAGGTGGAAAACACCAGGACCGCGATAGCAATCCCTACTTGCATTGACGAGGGCTGCCACAACAGCCAGAGGGTGCACGGCATCAGCACTAGGCTGATGGACGCCACGGTCATGGCGCGATAAGCCGAATAACACGACACCGCGCTGACTGACATGCCCACGGTAAATAGCATGACCAACACCTGGGACAGCCGGTCATCGGTGGGAATCAGCGCAAATGCGCCGCCTCCCCAGATGCTGGCCGAGAGCACCAGCGTAATCCAGTAACGCCGTTCCCAGCGCTCCGGCGTGCGCTCGCTGTAGGGGCAACGGAACCATTCCATGAACATCTTGATGCGCAGCAGTGACGAAACGCCCAGCGTCACCAGCCAGACCAGCATGATGCGCTGATCAAGACGGTCCCAGCACAGCCAGCAGAGCATGGCGGCGGCCAGGTAACTGCCCAAAATCGCCGCGAATGACTGCCGGAACAGCTGGTGCAGACGATCCGTGCGCACCTGCTCTTCGATAGTGTCATCCCGGTCCTGCCCACGCCCAAGGCCATTCATGAAATTCGCCTGATCCGACTGCCGCGACAAAGGCGCCATTGTGGCATCCTGCCAGCAATCTGAACAACTGAATCGGCCTAGTTAGAGCGGTTGTTTGAGGGGCGATGCCAAACCACGCCAGACATAACGGCAAAGGGCGATCATTGCAGATCGCCCCCCACTCGCCAGCAGCTTATGTTCAGTCCGGGCGCAGAATCAGCACGCCCAGCGGCGGCAGATTCAACGACAGCGACACCGGCTGCCCGTGACGCGGCTCCTCCTGGGTGAACACTTCACCACCGTTGCCGAAGTTGGAGCCGGCGTAAGTGTCGGCGTCAGTGTTGATCACCTCGCTCCAGCGCCCGGCAAACGGCACACCCACGGCGTATTGTTCGCGAGGCACCGGGGTAAAGTTGGCCACCACCAGCACCGGTTTGCCGTCCTTGCTCCAGCGCAGCCAGGCGTAGACGCTGTTGATCGCATCGTCACCGATCAGCCATTGGAAGCCCTGGGGCGCGTCGTCCTGTTCATGCAGGGCCGGTTCTTCGCGGTACAGGCGGTTCAAGTCGCCCACCAGTTTTTGCACACCTTGGTGTTCCTGGTATTGCAGCAAGTACCAGTCCAGTTGCTGGTCGTGGTTCCACTCGCGCCACTGGCCGAATTCGCAGCCCATAAACAGCAATTTCTTACCCGGGTGCATCCACATAAACGCCAGGTAGGCGCGCAGGTTGGCGAACTTCTGCCAACGGTCGCCGGGCATTTTGTCGATCAACGAATGTTTGCCGTGCACCACTTCATCGTGGGAGATCGGCAGGATAAACCGCTCGGACCAGGCATACACCAGGCCGAAACTCAGCTCGTTGTGGTGATGGGCGCGGTACACCGGGTCCTGCTGGATGTAATGCAGCGAATCGTGCATCCAGCCCATGTTCCATTTGTAGTTGAAGCCCAGGCCGCCTTGCTGGGTTGGCTGGCTGACACCGGGCCAGGCGGTGGATTCTTCAGCGATCACCAGGGCGCCCGGCGCCTCCAGCGCCACCACATCGTTCAAATGGCGCAGAAAATCGATGGCTTCCAAGTTCTCGCGACCGCCATGGCGGTTAGGCACCCATTCGCCGGCTTTGCGCGAATAGTCGCGGTAGAGCATCGATGCCACCGCATCCACCCGCAGGCCATCGACATGGAAGTGCTTGAGCCAGTGCAGTGCTGAGGCCAGCATAAAGCCGTGCACCTCGGTGCGGCCCAGGTTGTAGATCAGCGTATCCCAGTCCTGATGGAAGCCTTCCAGCGGGTTGGCGTATTCGTACAGCGCGGTGCCGTCGAACTGAGCCAGGCCGTGAGTATCCGTGGGAAAGTGCGCCGGCACCCAGTCGAGGATCACACCGATATCGGCCTGATGGCAGGCGTTGACGAAGTAGGCAAAGTCTTCGGGCGAGCCGAAGCGCGCACTTGGGGCGAACTGCGACAGGGCCTGATACCCCCAGGACCCTCCAAATGGGTGTTCCATGATCGGCATCAGCTCGATATGAGTGAAGCCCAGTTGCTGCACATAGGGAATCAAGCGCTCGGCCAATTCGCGCCAACCGTACTGGCGGGCCACTTCACCCGCCTCGTCCAGCTCGCATTGCCAGGAGCCGACGTGCAGCTCATAGATCGACAACGGCGCGGTGGACTTCTGCTTGTCGGCGCGAGCCTGCATCCAATCGTGGTCCTGCCAGTCAACTTGCAACGGCGCAGCGACTTTCGAGGCGGTGTCCGGTGGCAGTTGGGTGGCCAGCGCCATAGGGTCGGCCTTGAGCGGCAAAATGCCGTGGGCGCCGAGAATCTCGTATTTGTAAGCGGCACCCGGTTGCAGGCGTGGGATAAAGATCTCCCACACACCGGAAGGATGGCGCAGGCGCATCGGATGCCGACGGCCGTCCCAAATATTGAAGTCGCCCACCACCGACACACGCCGTGCGTTTGGCGCCCACACGGCAAAACGCACGCCCTGCACGCCGTCGACGCTGGTGACCTGAGCGCCCAGGCAACTGCCCAGGTCGCGGTGATTGCCCTCGGCGAACAGGTACAGATCCATCTCGCCCAGCAGCAATTGGCTAAAGCTGTAGGGATCTTCGGTGATCTGCTCACCGCCGGCCCACTGGATCTTCAATAAGTAAGGCTGGCGCGTCGCAAAGTGCCCGACAAACAAACCCGGCACTTGGGTCGCGTCGAGGCTACCGAGGGTTTCGCCGCCATCGCGGCTCAACACCTGCACGCTCAACGCCTCGGGCAGGAACGCGCGAATGAATTGGCCGCCCTGCTCGTCGTCATGGGGACCGAGAATCGAAAACGGGTCGTGGTGCTCGGCGCGCACCAGCGCTTCGACGTCCTTGGACGCCGGCATTGCAGTCAACTTAGGCTGCAGCGGTTCTTTATGTGTATAGCTCATGACGTCTCCCCACCGCGTGCAGTTTTGGATATAGGTGTAAGCCCGCTCAACAGGCCGTGCAGCCCTTGCAGGGGCACCGGCAACCAGGTCGGGCGGTTTTCCGCTTCGTAGGCCACTTCATACGCAGCCTTCTCCAGGCTGAACAACGTCAGCGCGGCGTCCTGGCCGTTGGCGTCCTGCCAGTCATGCGCCAGTGTAGACGTAGCTTGCTGATAAGCCTGGATAAATGCCTGGCGCGCCTCCTTCACATAGCGCTCGGTAACCCGTCGGCGTGCCTGCTCGGCTTGCGGCGACTGATCCACGCCTTGCAGATTCAAGGCCATGGCCGCTGCATAGTCGAAAGAACGCAGCACCCCGCTGACATCTTTGTACGGGCTGTGCTTGCCCCGTCGCTCATGCAGCGGTCGCGCCGGCTCGCCTTCGAAGTCGATCAAATAGGCATCGCCCTTGACCACCAGAACCTGCCCAAGGTGCAGATCGCCATGGACGCGAATGCGCAAGCCGCCCAAGGTGGCCTTCGCCAGGCCGTTCACATGGGCGGCAATGGCTTTTTTCTGCGCCAGCAATTCACTGACCAGCGCCTGATCGGCAGGGTTCAATTGGGTTTGATGCAGTTCCAGCAGTTGCAGCGCGCGGGTGATCTGCGCGCCCACATCCTTGGCCCATGCCTGGGTGTCTTTGACACCGGTGACTTCGGGCTTGAAGTCTTTATTGGCGGTGGTGGCACCCAGCACTTGGTGCATTTCCCCCAGGCGCTGGCCGAGCAGCGCGGCGAAATCGGCCAGCTCACCCAAGGCGTTGTAGTGCTGTTCCTGTTCGGACAGGGCTTCGGCCAGTTCGTCGCGGATTGCCCGTTCCAGATTGTTCTGGGTCCACGTCCAGGCATCGCCCTGATTGCTCAGGTAGCCCTGGGCTATCATCAGCAGATTGTCCTGGCCCTCGCTGTCATGACGCACCACTGCGCCCATCAACGGCGAGATATTGGCGTAACCGGCTGCGGTGAGGTACGCGCTCATCTCCAGTTCCGGATGCACACCGGCGCTGACTTTACGGATCAACTTGAGCACCAGGCTCTCACCCACCACCACCGAGCTGTTGGACTGCTCGGCGGACAGATAACGCACCGGGGACTCGTCGTTCAGTTGCAACGCAGCCAAGTGTTCGGTGGCGTCGAAACGCAACTCGCCGTCGCTGCTGGCCAAACGCGTGCCGGCTTGCAAGCCCTGGATCACCGCGCGAATAAAAGGCTCAAGGCTGAACGCGTCAGTCACCAAACCCACCTGGCGCGCTCGGCGTACGCGGGCCATGGCCAGTTGCTGGGGCAAGGCGCTGGTGAACTGGTCTTCGCCGAGGAAGCCGAACGGCAACTGATAACGACTGACCTGCCCACCGGCACTCACTTCCAGTTCGCTGAGCAACACTGGATGCTCGGCGTCGCCGAACCGCACGCCATAAGCAATCCGCACGCTGTCGATGGCTGTGTCCTTGCCGGCGAACCAGCGCCGCTTGGGCAGCCAGGCCGGCAGTGAGGTCTGTTCCAGGGTGGTGCGGCAAGGTGCTTCGAGCAGTTCTTCCATGCGTTTTTTCAATACCAATGTGGTGAAGTCGGGCATGCTTTGTGCCGGTTCCACATGCCAGCTGGGCATCTGGTTTTCCGCCGCCAGTACAAACCAATAGAAGCCGTAAGGCGCCAGGGTCAGCAGGAAATTCAGCTGACCAATAGGCGGGAAGGCGTTACCGCCGAGCATCTCCACGGGAACCATGCCGGCAAAGGACGAAAGGTCCAGCTCGGCCGCCTGGGCGCTACGCGACACGTTGGCCACGCACAAAATGATCTCCGTGCGGCCATCGGCACCGGTGTATTCGCGGGTATACGCCAGAATGCGCCGATTGGCCGGCGAGAGCATTTTCAGGCTGCCGCGACCGAACGCCTTGGACTGCTTGCGCACTGCGAGCATGCGCCGGGTCCAGTTGAGCAGTGAGTGCGGGTCCTGGGTCTGGGTTTCCACATTCACCGACTGGTAGCCGTAGAGTGGGTCCATGATCGGCGGCAGCACCAGGCTGGCCGGATCGGCGCGGGAGAAACCGCCGTTGCGGTCGATGGACCACTGCATCGGTGTGCGCACGCCATCGCGGTCGCCCAGGTAGATGTTGTCGCCCATGCCGATTTCATCGCCGTAGTACAAGGTGGGCGTGCCCGGCATCGACAGCAGCAGGCTGTTGAGCAACTCTACGCGGCGACGGTCACGCTCCAACAGCGGCGCCAGACGGCGGCGGATGCCCAGGTTGATCCGCGCGCGACGGTCGGCGGCGTAGTAATTCCACAGGTAGTCGCGCTCTTTGTCGGTAACCATTTCCAAGGTCAATTCATCGTGGTTGCGCAGGAAGATCGCCCATTGGCAATTGGCGGGGATCTCCGGGGTCTGGCGCAAGATATCGGTGATGGGAAAGCGATCTTCCTGGGCCAGGGCCATGTACATGCGCGGCATCAACGGGAAGTGAAAGGCCATATGGCATTCGTCGCCGTCATCGCCCTTCTTGTCACCGAAATACAGTTGGGTGTCTTCCGGCCACTGGTTGGCTTCGGCCAGCAGCATGCGGTCGGGGTAATTGGCGTCAATCTCGGCACGAATTTGCTTGAGCACCCCGTGGGTTTCTTCAAGGTTCTCGTTGTTGGTGCCGTCGCGCTCGATCAGGTACGGGATGGCGTCCAGGCGCAGGCCGTCGATGCCCATGTCCAGCCAGTAGCGCATCACTTCGAGCACCGCTTTCATGACCTGCGGGTTGTCGAAGTTGAGGTCGGGCTGGTGGGAATAGAAGCGATGCCAGAAGTATTGGCCGGCGACCGGGTCCCAGGTCCAGTTGGATTTTTCGGTGTCGAGGAAAATGATGCGGGTGCCGTCGTACTTCTGGTCGTCATCGGACCACACATAGAAATCCCGCGCCGCCGAACCGGGCTTGGCCTTGCGTGCGCGCTGGAACCAGGGGTGCTGGTCGGATGTATGGTTGATCACCAGTTCGGTGATCACTCGCAGGCCACGTTTGTGTGCTTCGGCGATAAAGCGCTTGGCGTCGGCCATGGTGCCGTAGTCGCTGTGGACGCCGCGATAGTCGGCGATGTCATAGCCGTCGTCGCGGCGTGGTGACGGGTAGAACGGCAGCAGCCAGATGGTGTTCACGCCCAGGTCGGCGATGTAGTCGAGCTTGGCGATCAACCCAGGAAAATCGCCGATACCGTCATTATTGGAGTCGAAAAAGGATTTGACGTGAACCTGATAGATCACCGCGTCCTTGTACCAGAGCGGGTCTTTGATAAAGGTGGCAGCCTTGGGTTTCTTCGCCATTGGACACTCCTGAAACACTCGATAAATCGTGCAGACTCAATGTCGGAGGGGGGGTGCCCCCTCTTCCCCATCAGGTGGTAATGCGCCAGATCCCGAACGGCATCTGCGGTTCCAAGCGCGTCCACTGGGTCTTGCCGTACCAGGTCCAACGATGGCCGTTCATCAGGTCTTCGCCCTGGGTTTGGGCATCGTCCGGCAGGCCCATCTCCCACAAGGGCAGTTCGAAATGAGCTTCCTGGGCGTTAAAAGGGTCCAGGTTGACCGCCACCAGAATGAAGTTGCTGCCGTCCTCGCTGCGCTTGCCGAAGTAGAGGATGTTGTCGTTCCACGCGTTGTAGATCTTCAAGCCCAAGTGCGTATGCAGCGCCGGGTTCTGGCGGCGGATGCGGTTGAGCTGGGCGATCTCGGCAATGATGTTGCCGGGCGCAGTGAAGTCGCGGGGGCGGATCTCGTATTTCTCCGAGTCCAGGTATTCCTCTTTGCCCGGCACCGGCGCGGCTTCGCACAGTTCAAACCCGGAATACATACCCCACAGGCCCGAGCCCATGGTCGCCAGCGCGGCACGGATCAAAAAGCCCGGGCGCCCGGATTGATGCAGGAACGCGGGGTTGATGTCCGGCGTGTTGACGAAAAAGTTCGGGCGGTAGCACTCGCGCCACGGTGACTGGTTGAGCTGGGTGAAATACTCGCTCAACTCAGCCTTGGTATTGCGCCAGGTGAAGTAGGTGTAGCTCTGGGAATAGCCGACCTTGCCCAGGCGCGCCATCATTGCCGGAGTGGTAAAGGCTTCGGCGAGGAAGATCACCTCAGGGTACTTGGAACGCACATCGCTGATCAGCCATTGCCAGAAAGGCAGCGGTTTGGTGTGGGGGTTGTCGACGCGAAAGGTCTTCACGCCCTCTTCCACCCAGCCAACCACGATGTCGCGCAGCTCGGTCCACAGGCCAGGGATCGCATCGGCGGCATAAAAGTCGACGTTGACGATGTCCTGATATTTCTTCGGCGGGTTTTCTGCGTATTTGATCGTGCCGTCCGGGCGCCAGTTGAACCAGCCCGGATGCTCCTTGAGCCACGGATGGTCCTGGGAGCACTGAATGGCAAAGTCCAGCGCGATTTCCAAGCCATGGTCGGCAGCGGCCTTGACCAGGCGGCGGAAGTCATCGCGGCTGCCCAACTGCGGGTGAATGGCTTCGTGACCGCCCTCCTCGCTGCCGATGGCGTACGGGCTGCCGGGGTCGTCCGGGCCGGCGGTGAGCGAGTTGTTCCGGCCTTTGCGATGGCTACGGCCGATGGGGTGGATCGGCGGGAAGTACAGCACATCGAAGCCCATGTCGTGGATCATCGACAGCCGCGCGTGTACATCGTTAAAGGTGCCGTGGCGTGCCGGATCATCGGTGATCGAACGGGGAAACAACTCGTACCAGCTGGCGAACTGCGCACGTTCGCGCTCGACGTCAATCGGGTACACCGTGCTGATGCTCAGGTAGGCGCGGTGGTCGGCCTGGGTCATCAGATGCGCACTGTCTTCGTGCAGAAACAACGCCACCTGCTCGGTTTCCAGCAGGCCGGACAGTTCGTGGTGCAACAGCATCAGGCGGTCGCGCAGCTCGTTGTCGCTACGCTCGGCGGCTTGCAGCACCAGGCTGCGACCTTCCTGCAACTCCAGGCTGACCGGTACGCCGGCTTCGTGTTTTTTGCGCAATTCGTAGCAGAAGCTGGCGAAGGTATCGATCCAGGCTTCGATGCAGTATTCATGGGGCCCCTGATGGGCCACCGTGAACGCGCCTTCCCAACCGTTGTTGCCAACATCGGTCATGACCACGCTGTGCCAGCTTTCGTCGCGCAGCGGGCGCCAGCGGATCAATACGGCCAATTTGTCATGGCCATCGGCAAACACTTTGCTGGTGACATTTATGCGCTGGCCTATCACCGCCTTGACCGCGAATTCGCCGCCGTCAATCACGGGGCTGGTGCTTTCGATCGCGATCCGGGGCAATAGCAGTGCCTGGGACAGCGGCAGTACGGCAGTGTCTGGAACCTGTGTTTCAGCAGTCATCGAGCATCTTCCCCTTACGCCCAGTGGACGCCCTTTGCTAGATCCGAATCCAATACGCCAGCACTCTCCCTGAGCGTCGACGCATAAGGTCCGAGCCTGTGCCTGGGTTAAAAGTTCAGGTGGATATGCCGCCATTGAGCGGGAATCAAATGCCCCGTGGGAATGTCCACCGCTAGAGCAAAGCACAAAGGAGGCCACACCGATGAATATCCCGATCCCGGCTGAAACCCCGGACCCGAATATCGACCAGCCGACCCTGCCCCCTACGGAACCCCCGACGGTTCCGGAGCAGGAGCCGCCGGATAACGAGCCACCCGCGGTCGAAGAACCGCCGAAGACCATGCCACCGGTCATCGTCTAAACCACGAGCAGGTTTTGAGGTTCGCTCAAGAGGCGCCCAGCCAATTGAGCGGACCACACATATCTCTGATACGTCCTACATATCCTAGAAAAAAAGCCTAAAACCGACTGTGGGGTTCATACCTAAACTCGTTCGCGCGCAGGCGCCCAATCCAGTTCCTTGGAATAGGGCCCTTAAACCTTTCACGCGAGGACACCTTATGTTGACCATCCCCCCACAGTGGGCTAACCGCCCTACTGCCTCCCAACCCGCGCACGCCAGCGCCTCGCCCGCCCAGCTCACGCCCGAGCGCCTGAATGCGTTACTCAGGTCAGGCCCGAGGTGGTCCGCCTCGGCCAAGCCACCGGAACCAACACGCCCCTCCCCGGCGGCGACCGCACCCGGCCCTGCATTGCCCTCGGCGCCGGAGGCAAAGCTCACTGAAGACCTCAGTGACCTCAACACCGCGTTGACCCAAGACAACATCAACCAGATGGTGCGCGATCCCGATGCAGAGTCCTCCCGCGCCCTCATCGCGCGCACCCGCGCGCTGTTGACACCGGCCAATATGCGCACGATGTTGGGCGGCCCTAATGCCTCAACGAACGCCGCCACCCTTGAAAGCCTCAGGCAACGCCTCGGCAAACAAGTCCTCACCGAGACCCAGCAGTCAGCCAGCAACGATGCGGAACAGGAATTGATCGACCAAATGAAGCTGCATCATCTGGAAAACCTTGGAAAAATCTACGACGGCGGCCTCGGGACTGACGAAATCCTCAAGGACTACAACATGTCGCGCAAGCACATAGACGCCATGAAACGCGACCAGTCCGCCAGGGAAGCCAGCGTCCGCACGCTGTACGATATCGGCGGCTCTCTGAGCAAAGAAAAGCTCTCCGCGTTGCGCACCCCCGAACCTGCGTCCGCCACTGCGCAGGTAGCCGAGCGTCTCACTCGCCAGCGCAACACCTATCGCTTCAATGCGCTCAGTGATTCGCGACTTGATGCGCCTCGCGAGATCTCAGGATTCATGGCCGGCGACAAACTGGACCTGTCGGGTATTCGCAACCAATTGAACAAACCGCTGCAAAGGGTCGAACGTTTCTCCGGGGCCAGCGCCGAAATGCAGATCCACTACCTGCCCAGCACCGGCACCAGCGTGATCGCCGTTTCCGGCAACCCGGGCGAGCCGCCGTTTGTGCTTAAGGTTTTCGGTCAGGTGCGGTACAGCGATATCGTGTCCTGAGACGCCGCATAGGGTCAGGCATCCTTATCCAACCACTTGATGATCCTAGGCATTACGCTGAACACCACCAGCGCCAGCAACGTACTCAACACCGCCGTGGATTCACGCCCCATGCCCGCCGCCACACCGATGGCGGCGGTCATCCATAGCCCGGCGGCGGTGGTCAAGCCTTTGACGTGCTGACCCTCTTCGTCTTCCTTACCTTTAAGAATAGTGCCGGCGCCGAGGAAACCAATCCCGGCAATCACCCCCTGCACTACCCGGCTCATGGCATCGGCCTGGTTGCCGGACATCTGCGGCACCAATACAAACAGCGCCGCGCCCATCGCCACCAGCATATGGGTGCGCACCCCGGCGGCCTTGCCCTTGTGCTCCCGTTCAAAACCGAGGATCCCGCCCAGCAGCGCAGCGATCAGCAGTCGCACGGTGATCTGCGTGAGCTGTCTGGCATCGCCGAGATCGGCGAATTCGGCCTGCAGGGTCACCCATACTTCGTGCCACCAAGCGTCCATAAACCCTGTCCTTTGTTGAGATGGATAATGGGTTGACAACGGCGACCGTCAGTCAGTTGCCTGGAACAACGCGCCTGTGCATGCGCCCTAACGTTTATCAGCCTGATAAAAAGGAGAGCGCCATGCCAATCCGTATCGAAAACCGCACCTGTTTCTTCAAGGTCAACGATGAGGGCCGGGAATACAGCCTGCCCGCCGCTGAAGTCACCGTCAGCACTGACGTCCCCAGAGCCATGTCCTATGTGGACGTGGGCGCCGAGCGTGTCTACATCACCGAGCAGGAAGCCGATGCCCTCACCGTGGCCGGCGCCATCGATGGGCGTCAGCACAAGAAGGTCACCACGCCGGATTCGGCGATTTGACTGATCTGTATCTATTGACGCAGCACAAGCCTGCACCCCGAAGGCGACGGGGTGCAGCACAATGTCGCAGGGCCACGGCTGCAAACAATCTGATCCGGTTTTTATCGTCATAGCTGAGTCTGTTATGCAAACAGCTCGCCGCGCATAGTCCATTGGCCTGATGGAGGCTGATGAGCGAACGACCATGAGCGAACGAATCCCCACCGTGGAAATCTTTGAGCCCGTGCACCCAAAGAAGGTGAAGGCCAAATCCAGCGACACCCTGATCCATACCCGCAGTTTCACCGGCTTGTTCCGCACCTTGCGTGTGCTAGGCGCAGGCTTTCTGTTCCTGGCCTTTTTCGGCACCGTGTGGCTGAACTGGGGCGGTCGGCAAGCCGTGCTGTGGGACTTGGCTGAAAGCAAGTTCCACATCTTCGGCGCGACGTTCTGGCCCCAGGACTTCATCCTGTTGTCGGCGCTGTTGATCATCTGTGCCTTCGGCCTGTTTGCCATTACGGTCTTCGCCGGCCGCGTCTGGTGCGGCTACACCTGCCCGCAAAGCTCGTTCACCTGGCTGTTTATGTGGTGTGAAAAGGTCACCGAGGGCGAACGCAACCAACGCATCAAGCTGCAAGCAGCGCCATGGAGCCTCAACAAGCTGGCGCGGCGCTCGGCCAAGCACACGCTGTGGCTGGGCATCAGCGTGCTGACCGGGCTGACATTTGTCGGTTACTTCACCCCCATTCGCCCCCTCGCGGCGGAACTGCTGACCTGGCAAATGGGCGGCGTCAGCCTGTTCTGGGTGCTGTTTTTCAGCGCCGCCACCTACCTCAATGCCGGTTGGTTGCGCGAAGCGGTGTGCATGCACATGTGCCCTTACGCACGGTTCCAGAGTGTGATGTTCGATAAAGACACCCTCACCATCTCTTACGACGCCGCCCGTGGCGAACATCGTGGCCCGCGCAAACGCGAGGTCAAACCCGCCGACGTCGGCCTGGGCGATTGCATCGATTGCCAGCTGTGCGTGCAGGTGTGCCCGACCGGCATCGACATCCGCGACGGCCTGCAAATGGAGTGCATCGGCTGCGCGGCGTGCGTCGATGCCTGCGATTCGATCATGGACAAGATGGGCTACGCGCGCGGTTTGGTGCGCTACACCAGCGAACATCAACTGCAAGGCGGCAAGACTCACCTGCTAAGGCCGCGACTGATCGGCTACAGTGCCGTGCTGCTGGTGATGATCGCCGCGCTGGTGGTGGCCTTGGTGCAACGGCCGATGGTGTCGCTGGACGTGACCAAGGACCGGGGCATGTTTCGCGAAAACAGCCAGGGCTTGATTGAAAACATCTACAGTCTCAAGGTCATCAACAAGACCCAGCAGCGCCAGGATTATCGGCTGGAGCTGGTAGAGGCCGAAGGTTTCCAATTGCAAGGCAAGATCGGGATCAGCCTGGCGCCAGGGGAAATCGTGGATGTACCGGTGTCGGTGGCACTGCTGGCGGATAAACCGGCGAGCAGTTCGCAGACACTGCGCTTCAAAGTGACGGATGTGGACGAGCCGTGGGTGTACAGCGAGGCCGAGAGCCGCTTCGTCGCACCGCTCAACCGCTGATACCTGGCTATCGAAAACGATGAAAGCCCAATGTGTGAGGGGGCTTGCCCCCGATGGTATCTCTCATACAAAAACCTGTGTTTAAGGCCGCCATGAAACGCTACGAAAAATTCGCCGACGACATCGCTGAACTGATCCGCTCCGGCGTCCTCGGCCCCGGCCAACGCGTGCCGTCGGTGCGCTACGCGAGCCAGACCTACGGCGTCAGCCCCTCCACGGTGTTCCAGGCGTATTACCTGCTGGAGCGCCGCGGGCTGATCCGCGCGCGGCCGCGCTCCGGTTACTTCGTCAACACCCATGCGCCGAGCCCGTTTTCCGAACCGGTGGTGAGCGAACAGGTACACGAATCCACCGAGGTGGATGTGAGCGAGCTGGTGTTTTCGGTGCTCGACTCGATCAAGGACCCCACCACCGTGCCCTTCGGTTCGGCGTTCCCCAGCCCGATGCTGTTCCCGTTGCCGCGTCTGGCCCGTTCCCTGGCCAGCGCCAGCCGTGAGATGGACCCGCGCATGGTGGTCACTGACATGTCGCCGGGCAACCCACAACTGCGCCGGCAAATTGCCCTGCGCTATATGGTCGGCGGCCTGATGCTGCCTATGGAAGAGTTGCTGATCACCAACGGCGCCCTGGAAGCGCTGAACCTGTGCCTGCAGGCCGTGACCGAGCCAGGCGATTTGGTGGCCATCGAGGCTCCGGCGTTTTATGCCTGCTTGCAGGTCTTGGAGCGTTTAAAACTCAAGGCGGTGGAGATCCCGGTGCACCCACGCGACGGCATCGATCTCAATGCCCTGGCGCAAAGCCTGGAGCGCTACCCGATCAAGGCCTGTTGGACCATGACCAGCTTCCAGAACCCCATGGGCGCCACCCTGCCTGAAGCCAAGAAACAAGCGCTGGTGGAACTGTTGCGCGGCCATCAGGTGCCCTTGATCGAAGACGATGTGTACGCCGAGTTGTACTACGGGCAGCACGCGCCCAAACCGGCCAAGGCGTTCGACACCGAGGGCCTGGTGATGCACTGCGGCTCGTTCGCCAAGAGCCTTGCACCGGGTTATCGCGTGGGCTGGGTCGCGGCCGGGCGCTATGCGCAGAAAGTCGAACGTTTGAAGCTGATGACCTCGTTGTGCCCGTCGATGCCGGCCCAAGCGGCAATTGCCGACTACCTGCAACACGGCGGCTACGACCGGCACCTGCGCAAATTGCGCTATGCCTTGGAAGAACAGCAAAGCGCCATGCTGGCCGCCATTGGCCGCTACTTCCCCGCGCAAACCCGCGTCAGCCAACCCGCCGGCGGGTATTTCCTGTGGCTGGAACTGCCCGAGCAGACCGATTCGCTGAAGCTATTCCAGATGGCCCTGGCCCAAGGCATCAGCATTGCGCCGGGGCCGATTTTCTCGGCGACTCAACGTTTCAGAAATTGTATTCGCCTGAACTACGGCAGCCCGTGGACCGAGGCGTCCGAGAAAGCTATGGAAACGTTGGGGCGGATTGTGCGGTCGTTCTAAGTGATGGTGTTGCGCTTTCTGACGCCATCGGGGGCAAGCCCCCTCCCACATTTTGAGCTGTGAGTACTCTCAAGTGTGGGAGGGGGCTCGCCCCCGATGGCGTCGGTGCGGGCACTGCATCCCTAGCGCCCGCCGCCCAAATCCAGAAACGTGCCGGTGGCATAGGATGCCTTGTCCGACAGCAACCAGATAATCGCTTCGGCCACTTCATCCGGACGGCCGCCACGGGCCATGGGGATGCCAGACTCCAGTTTGCTGACCCGGTCCGGATCGCCGCTCAGGGCATGAAAGTCGGTGTAGATATAACCCGGGCGCACCGCATTGACGCGGATACCTTCGCCGGCAACTTCTTTCGACAGGCCAATGGTGAAGGTGTCGAGCGCGCCCTTGGAGGCGGCATAGTCGACATACTCACCCGGCGAACCCAGGCGTGCCGCTACCGATGACACATTGACGATACTGCCGCCCTGCCCGCCATGCCGGGGCGACATGCGCAACAGCGCATGCTTGGCACACAGAATCGGGCCGAGCACGTTGGTCTTGAGCATTTTCAGGATGCGAAACTCCGACATCTCATCGACCCGGGATTTATGGCCTACGGTGCCGGCATTGTTGACCAAGGCAGTGACCCGGCCCAACTCAGTGTCGACGCGGTGGAATAGCGCGATCACTTCGTCTTCGATACTCACGTCCGCGCGCACCGCAATCGCCTGGGCGCCGAGGGCGCGTACCTGTTCCAGCACGCGGTGGGCGGCCTCGTCGTCGGCCTGATAATTGATGCAAATACGGTAGCCCTGACGCGCAGCCAGCAAGGCCGTCTCGGCGCCAATCCCGCGACTGCCCCCGGTGATGATGACGACTTTGTCCATGCCTGGTGTCTCCTGTTTCAACCTGTAGGTTTAATCGATGGCGTCAAGAATACCCGTCACTCGTGGCCCTTGTCAGGGTCAGCCACCTCTTCGGCGCGGCGGATATCGGCCATAAAACGTTCGGCCGGCAGAGGATGCCCCAACAGATAACCTTGCAGCGAGTTACAGCCAAGGCGCGTGAGAAAGTCCTGCTGTTTACCGGTTTCCACGCCTTCGGCCACAATGCGCAGCCCCAGGGCCTGGCCAAGGGCGACGATGGCCGACACGATGGCGGCATCGTCGCGGTCGTGCTCCAGATCGCGTACGAAGCCACGGTCGATTTTAAGCTCATTGGCCGGCAGGCGCTTGAGGTACATCAAGCTGGAGTAGCCGGTACCGAAATCATCGATGGACAGGTCGACGCCCATGTCCGACAGCTGCTGCAACACGTTCATGCTCGCGTCGGCGTCGGTCATGGCCGTGGTTTCGGTGATTTCCAGGGTCAGGCTGTTAGCCGGCAACTGGTGGCGTTCAAGCGCGGCGGCGACGCTGTTGACCAGCCCGGCATGGCAGAACTGCAACGCGGAAAGATTCACGGCAATGCGCCATTCTTCATACCCCTGTACGAACCACAGACGCATCTGGCGGCAGGCTTCATTGAGCACCCATTCGCCGATAGGGATGATCAGCCCGGTTTTTTCTGCCAGTTCGATAAACGTCGCCGGCATCAACAGGCCCTGCTGCGGATGCTCCCAGCGCAATAACGCTTCGGCGCCCACAGGAATGCCGCTGAGCGCATCGAACTTGGGCTGGTAGTACAGGCGAAATTGCTGCTGCTCCACGGCGTTGCGCAGGTCCTGCAGCAGTTGCAGTTGCTTGCGCGCGTTGGTGTTCATGGACACATCGAAAAAGCTGTAGCCGTTCTTGCCCAAGCCCTTGGCGTGGTACATGGCGGCATCGGCGTTCATCAACAATTCCTGGGGTGTGGCGCCGTTGCCGGGGAACAACGCGATACCGACGCTGGCGGAGATTTTCAGCTCATGCTCGGCCACCAGGAACGCCCTGTTGATCAGTTGGACCTGGCGCTCGGCCAGGCCGAGGGCATCGTCCGGCTGGTTCAGCTGCACCAACAGTACAAACTCGTCACCACCGATACGCGCCAGGGTGTCGTGGCTGCGCAGATCCTCGCGCAGGCGCAAGCCCACTTCGCGCAGCAATTGGTCGCCCAGATGATGACCAAAGGCATCGTTGACCGGTTTGAAGCCATCCAGGTCGATAAACATCAGCGCAAAACAACCGCCCTGCTCCTGCACCGCCTGCATGGCCTGCTGAATGCGGTCGGCGAGCAGGCTGCGATTGGGCAGACCGGTGAGCATGTCATGCAAGGCCAGGTGGGACAGTTCCTGGTTGGCCTGGGTGAGCGAATCGGCGAGCACCGCGGTGCGGGCTTCCAGGCGCGCGTCGAGCAACGAAGTCAGCAAAGCGATGGCCAGCACTGCCAGGGTGGTGACCAGCACCAAGTTATCCAGGCCATTGCCGCTCAACCCGTCCAGGGCGGCGCCGCAGTAGCTGTCATCGGCAAAGCTGGCGGCCGCCATTGCGGTGTAGTGCATGCCGACAATGGCAACGCCCATCACCACCGCAGCACCACCTCGGAGCAGGCGTACACGCGGGGTGTTGCGCCGCAGGTTGAACGCAATCAGCAAGGCCGCGCCCGACGCCGCCACGGCGATCATCAACGAGGCACCGAACAACGTGGGGTCGTAGTCGATGTCGGGGGTCATACGCATGGCCGCCATGCCGGTGTAGTGCATGCAGCTGATACCGGCCCCCATCACCAACGCGCCGAATAGCAGTTGCCAGGCGGGCAACCGGGTCTGGCTGACCAGCCACAAGGCAAAGCCGCTGGACAATACGGCGATCAACAGCGACAACGCAGTGATGCCCACATCGAACCCCAGGGCAAACGGCAAGCGCAACGCGAGCATGCCGATAAAGTGCATCGACCACACCCCCACCCCCATCGCCAACGCGCCTCCGACTATCCACAGGTAGACGGCCCGTCCCTGGGCGGTCGCGATGCGGCCGGCCAGGTCGAGTGCGGTGTAGGAAGCCAGAATCGCAACGAACAGCGAGATCACGACCAACGAAGGGGTATAGCTACCGATAAGCATGCTGAGTCTCGCGAGCTACGAGCTGGAACGCCCGTACCGAGTGGCAAAGCGGCGGATTGTAGCGATAAATATTCGGCGGCAGTTGAATAATTATCACAAGGCCATCATGGGCTTTTTGACGTCAATCCACCGGCTCAACATCGCCATCGAGCGCTTGCACGCCCGCACTCTTCTAGTCGTTGGCGCTCATTTGGGTTTGCCCGTCCCAGCCCCCGCCCAAGGCGGCGATCAGTTGCACACTGGCGACCAGGCGCGATTGCAGCAAGGTCAACACGCTGCGTTCGTTGCTCAGGGCGGTGGCCTGCACGGTAACCACGTCCAGGTAGGCAATCAGCCCCGCTTTGTACTGGTTCTCGGTCAGGCGCAGCGACTCGCGGGCCGCCGCCAACGCTTCGTTGCTGACCGCCGCTTCGTCCTCCAGCACCTTGAGTTGCACCATGTAGTTTTCCACTTCGCGGAAACCGTCCAGCACGGTCTGGCGGTACTTGGCCACGGTTTCGTCGTAGGACGCCACGGTGCGGTCGACTTCCGCCGAGCGCTGGCCACCGTCGAACAGGGTCATGGCCAGTTTCGGCCCCACTGACCAGAAGCGGTTGGGCAGGCTGATCCAGTCGGCATAAGTGCTGCTGGAATAGCCACCGGCCAGGCTCAGGGTCAGGTCCGGGTAGTACGCGGCCTTGGCCACGCCGATATTGGCATTGGCGGCGATCACCGCGCGCTCGGCCGAAGCTATGTCCGGGCGGCGCTCCAACAGCTGCGACGGCAGGCCTACCGGGATCTGTGGCAGCTGCGGAATGTCCTTGCTCACCGCCAGGCTGAAGTTGGCCGGCGCCTCGCCGATCAGCACCGCAATGGCGTTTTCCAGTTGGGCGCGCTGCCAGATCAGATCGATCAGGCTGGCCTGGGTGGTCTTGAGCTGGGTTTGCGCCTGGGCCACCGCGTCCTTGCCGGACACGCCAGCGCGATACTGGTTTTCGGTCATTTGCAGGGAGCGTTGATAGGTGTCCAGGGTGGCTTGCAACAGCCGCGTCTGTTCATCCATCACCCGCAGTTGCAGGTAGCTTTGTACCAGTTCCGATTGCTGGCTCAGGCGCATCGCGGCCAGGTCCGCCGAGCTGGCTTCGGCGCTGGCCTCGTTGGCCTCCAGGCCACGACGCAACTTGCCCCAGACATCCGCCTCCCAGCTCACGCCCAATTGCGCGTTGAGGGTGTCGCGGATGCCGCTGCTGGAACTGCTGAGGCTGGCGCTGCTGCTGCCGGTGCCCTGGCTGGCGCGGGTCTTGCCCACGCTGAGGTCGACGCTGGGGTAGAACGCACCGCGCGAGCTGCGCACCAACGCCTGAGCCTGGCGAAAACGTGCCTCGGCCTGAGCCACGGTCTGGTTGGCATTATTGAGCCGCGCGACCAAGTCGTTGAGCTGACGGTCGCCATACAATTCCCACCAGGCGCCGCGGGCCAGCGCGTCGCTCGGCGTGGCCTGACGCCAGCCTTGGGCTTGCTTGAACTGCGCGGGCTCGATGACCTCCGGGCGTTGGTAATCCGGGCCAATGGCGCAAGCGCTGAGCATCAGACCGCAGAGTGCCGCTGCCAACAGTTTTTGGGGGGCGTGGGTTGAATCGGTCATAGCGCAGTGTCCAGGGCGGCATCGGTCCGCACGCCGCGCCAGGCATTGAAGCGATGGCGCGCGCGGTCGAGGTAAAGGTAAACCACCGGGGTGGTGTAAAGAGTCAGGATCTGGCTGAACACCAGGCCGCCAATGATGGTAAGGCCCAACGGTTGGCGCATTTCCGCACCGTCGCCGGCGCCGAGCAGCAACGGCAAAGCACCGAGAATCGCCGCCAGGGTGGTCATCAGGATCGGCCGCAGGCGCAACAGGCAGGCGCTGCGGATCGATTCCAGCGGGCTCATGCCGTCATGGCGTTCCAGTTGCAGCGCCAGGTCGATCATCAGGATCGCGTTTTTCTTCACCACCCCGATCAGCAGAAACAGCCCCAATAACGAGATGAGGCTGAATTCGCCGCCCAGCAGGTAGATCGACAGCAGCGCGCCGACGCCAGCCGAGGGCAAGGTCGACAGGATGGTCAAAGGGTGAATATAGCTTTCGTACAGAATCCCCAGCACCAAATAGACCGCCACCAGCGCGCCAAGAATCATGAAGGGTTGACCCTTCTGCGTCGCCGCAAAGGCATCGGCGGTGCCGGCCATTTTGGCAATCACATCTTCCGGCAGCCCCACCTTGGCGATCGCCCGCTCAATGGCGGCCGTACCCTGCTCTACCGTGAACCCGGGGGCGATGTCGAACGCAATGTTTTCCGAGGCAAACTGGCCCTCATGACTGACGCGGTCGTCCGCCAGGCTGTTTTCGTAATGGGCGATGGTGGACAACGGCACCCGCGCACCGTCGGCCGTAATCACCTGCATCTGGTTCAGGGTGATCGGATCTTGGGCATATTTGGGGTTGACCTCCATCACCACCTGGTACTGGTTGAGGCTGTCGTAGATCGTGGAAATCTGCCGCTGACTGTAGGCGTTGTTCAGCACCCCCGTGACCATGTTCATGTCGATACCCAGGCGCTTGGCCTGATCACGGTCGACGATCAGTGTCACTTGCGCCGCACCACGGCCTTCGCGCGCGTCGATGGCGGTCAGCTCCGGTAATTCACGCAATGCGGCAACCACTTTCGGGTACCACAGACGCAACGCGGCCAGGTCGCCGCTTTGCAGGATGTAGGAATACTGTGCGCTGGTCTGGTCGCGGCTGCCGCCGAATTGCAGGTCCTGGTCGGCCATCAGGAACAGGCGCCCGCCCGGCACCGGTGGCACGTTCTTGCGCAGACGCTCGATCACCGCCTGGGCCGAGACTTTGCGCTCTTTGATGGGTTTGAGCCGCACCAGCATCACCGCGTTGTTGGTGCCGTTGTTGCCACCGATAAAGCCGGCGACGCTGAGCACCGCCGGGTCCTTGAGCACCGCCTGACGGAAAATTTCCATCTTCGGCTGCATCACGCTGAACGACAGGCCGTCATCGCCGCGCACAAAGCCGATCAACTGCCCGGTGTCCTGCTGCGGCATAAAGGTTTTCGGCACCACGATATACAACGCCACGTTGACGCCGATGGTCAGCAACAGGCTGAGCAAGGTCAGGCGCCGGTGGCGCAGCACCCAGTCCAGGCTGCGGGCGTAGCCGGCGACCATACGCTCGTTGATCCTGTGGCTCCAGCGTTGCAAACCGGTCATATGGCCTTTGACATGGGGCTTGAGCCAACGGGCGCAGAGCATCGGCGTCAGGGTCAACGACACCACCAGCGAGACGATGATCGCCGCCGACAAGGTGATGGAAAACTCGCGGAACAGGTTGGTGACGATCCCACCCATAAACAGGATCGACAGGAACACCGCCACCAGCGACACGTTCATCGACAACAAGGTAAACCCGACTTCCTGGGCGCCCAGGTACGCCGCCTTCATCGGCGGCACGCCGTCATCGATGTGCCGGGAGATGTTCTCCAGCACCACGATGGCATCGTCCACCACCAGGCCAGTGGCCAGGATCAACGCCATCAACGAGAAGTTGTTCAACGAGAACCCGTACAGGTACATCACCGCAAAGGTGCCCACCAGCGACACCGGCACCGCCAGGGTCGGGATCAGCGAGGCGCGGAAATTGCCGAGGAACAGGTACACCACCAGGATCACCAGCCCCACCGCGATCAGCAGGGTCATCTCCGCTTCGTGCAGGGTGGCGGTGATCACCGGCGAGCGGTCCATGGCCAGGCTGAGCTTGACGCTGGACGGCAGCACCGCCTGCAACGCCGGCAATTGCGCCTTGATCTGGCGCACGGTCTCGATAATGTTGGCGCCGGACTGGCGGTTGATCACCAGCAACACCGCCGCATCGTTGTTGAAGAAACCGCTGTTGTAGCGGTCTTCCACGCCGTCGCTGATCTTGGCCACATCCCCCAGGCGCAAGGCTGCGCCGTTCTGGTAGCGAATCAGCAGCGGCTCGTAGTCCTTGGCCTTTTCCAGTTGGTCGTTGGCTTGGATCTGCCAGTTGCGCTCGCTGTCTTCCAGCGAGCCCTTGGGCCGGCGCTGGTTGGCATTGGCGATGGTGTTGCGCACATCGTCCAGGGCCACGCCGTACTGATCGAGAGCCTTGGGTTCGAGTTCAATGCGCACCGCCGGCAAGGAGCTGCCGCCGATCTGCACTTCACCCACGCCCGGCACCTGGGACAGGCTCTGGGACAAGATGGTGGAGGCCAGATCGTAGAGCTGGCCCTTCTGCAACACGTCCGAGGTCAGCGACAGCACCATGATCGGCGCTTGGGACGGGTTGATCTTCTTGTAGGTGGGCATGCTGCGCATGCCGCTGGGCAGCAGATTACGCGAGGCGTTGATGGCCGCCTGCACTTCACGCGCCGCGCCGTTGATATCGCGGTCGGAGTCGAAGGCCAGAATCACCCGGGTCGAGCCCTGACTGGAACTGCTGCTCATGGTGGTGATGCCGGCAATCGAGCCGAACGAACGCTCCAAGGGCGTGGCCACGGTGGACGCCATCACCTCGGGGCTCGCGCCAGGCAGGCTGGCCGACACCACGATCACCGGGAAGTCGATCTGCGGCAACGGCGATACCGGCAGCAGGTTGAAGCTCACTCCGCCGAGCAACATGATCGCCAGGCTCAGCAGCATGGTGGCTACCGGCCGGCGAATGAACGGTCCGGACAGGTTCATGACTCAACCGGCTCCAGGCTCTGGGGTTCTTTGCGCCAGCGTCGGCCGAGGCGATCGAAATACAGGTAGATCACCGGGGTGGTGAACAGCGTCAGCACCTGGCTGACCAGCAGCCCGCCGACCATCACCAAGCCCAAGGGTTGGCGCAGCTCCGCGCCGGAACCGCTGGCCAGCATCAACGGCACGGCGCCGAACAGCGCGGCCAGGGTGGTCATCAGGATCGGCCGGAAACGCAGCAGCGCCGCCTGATAGATCGCGGTCTGCGGGTCCAGGCCCTGATTGCGTTCGGCGTCGAGGGCGAAGTCGATCATCATGATCGCGTTCTTTTTGACGATACCGATCAACAAAATGATGCCGATGATCGCGATCATGCCCAGGTCATTGCCGCTGAGCAGCAACGCCAACAAAGCCCCCACCGCCGCCGAGGGCAAGGTGGACAGAATGGTGATCGGGTGGATGTAGCTCTCGTAGAGCACCCCCAACACGATGTACATGGTGACCACCGCCGCCAGGATCAGCAGCAAGGTACTCGACAACGAGGCTTCAAACGCCTGGGCCGCGCCCTGGAACTGGGTCTGCACGCCCACCGGCATGCCGATGTCTTTCTGCGTCTGGTTGATCAGCTCCACGCCTTTGCCCAACGCCACGCCGGGTGCGAGGTTGAACGACATCATCACCGCCGGGAACTGGCCGATGTGCGCCACGGCCAACTGGGCCTGGCGCTGTTCCACCTTGGCCAGGCTCGACAAGCGCACTTGGCCGCCGTCGGTGGTTTTGACGTAGATCTGGTTCAGCGCGTCCGGCCCGAGGGTTTCGCCGGATTGGGCCTGCAACACCACGCGGTACTGGCTGGCCTGGGTGTAGATGGTCGAGATCTGCCGCTGGCCGAAGGCGTCATACAGCGCATCGGTGATGTTCGAGACGCTGACGCCCAGGCGCGAGGCGGCATCGCGGTCGATCACCAGGTATACCTGCAGGCCCTTGTCCTGCAGGTCGCTGGCCACATCGGTGAGTTCCGGCAACTGGCTGAGGGCGTGTACCAGTTTGTCGCTCCACAACGCCAGCAACTCGGCATCCGGCGATGACATGCTGAACTGATACTGGGTGCGACTGACGCGGTCTTCGATGGTCAGGTCCTGCACGGGCTGCATAAACAAGCGAATGCCCACCAGCTTGTCGATTTGCGGTTGCAGACGAGTGATCACCTGGGCCGCGCTGAGGTCGCGCAGGCCGTGGGGCTTGAGGTTGATCAGCAAGCGGCCGCTGTTGAGTGTGGCGTTGTCGCCATCCACGCCGATATAGGACGACAGGCTTTCCACCGCCGGGTCGGCGAGGATGATCTTGGCCAACTCCTGCTGACGCTGGCTCATCGCCGCAAAGGAAATCGACTGCGGCGCTTCGGAAATGCCCTGGATCACGCCGGTGTCCTGCACCGGGAAAAACCCCTTGGGCACCACCAGGTACAGCACCACGGTCAGGCCGAGGGTGGCGATGGCCACCAGCAGGGTCAGCGGTTGGTGCTTGAGCACCCATTGCAACTTGCGCCCGTAGCCTTCGATCAACCAGTCGAGCCAGGCGCCGCTGGCCTTATAGAAACGGCCCTGTTCTTCTTCCTTGGGCTCACGCTTGAGCAGGCGCGCGCACATCATCGGCGTGAGAGTCAGGGACACCACCAGGGAAATCAGGATCGCCACCGCCAGGGTGATGGCGAACTCGCGGAACAAGCGCCCAACCACATCGGCCATGAACAGCAGCGGGATCAGCACCGCGATCAGCGACAGCGTCAGGGAAATCAGAGTGAAACCGATCTGCTTGGCGCCCTTGAGCGCGGCGGCGAGGGGCGTTTCGCCCTCCTCGATATAGCGGGAAATGTTCTCCAGCATCACGATGGCATCGTCCACCACGAAGCCGGTGGCAATGGTCAGGGCCATCAGCGTCAGGTTGTTGATGGAGAAGCCCGCCAGGTACATCACGCCGAAGGTGCCCACCAGGGACAGCGGCACGGCGATGGACGGGATGATCGTGGCACTGACACGCCGCAGGAACAGGAATGTCACCATCACCACCAGGGCAATGGCGATCAGCAGTTCGTGCTGCACGTCCTTGACCGACGCGCGGATGGTCTGGGTGCGGTCGGTGAGCACGGTGACGTCGAGGCCGGCCGGTAGGTTATCGGTGATACTCGGCAGCAGCGCCTTGATGCGGTCGACCACCTCGATCACGTTGGCACCCGGCTGGCGCTGGATATTGAGCAGCACGGCCTGGTTCTGGTTGGCCCAGGCGGCCAGGCGCTCGTTCTCGGCGCCGTCGACGATCTGCGCAACGTCCTTGAGACGCAGCGGCGCGCCATTGTTGTAGGCCAGGATCAGTTCGGCGTATTGCTGGGGCGAGACTAACTGGTCGTTGGCATCGAGCATCGAAACCCGCGTGGGGCCGTCGAAGTTGCCCTTGGGCTGGTTGACGTTGGACGCGGCGATCAAGGTGCGCACGTCCGAGAGGTTCAAACCATTGGCCGCCAGGGCCTCGGGGTTGACCTTGATGCGCACGGCCTGGCGCTGACCGCCGG